>Ga0315286_10000548_pt1 | contig 31766 bp, 22 predicted proteins | sample YL17G10_0_MG_FD_205038 | JGI IMG/M metagenome (GOLD analysis project Ga0315286, IMG submission 205038) | Sediment microbial communities from Yellowstone Lake, YNP, Wyoming, USA - YL17G10_0 | ecosystem: Environmental > Aquatic > Freshwater > Lake > Sediment | place: USA: Wyoming | collected... | reverse complement strand
CGACGAAGCCCGGAGAGCTGCGCGTCCCTTTGTCGGGTGGTCGCATCGGCGCGCGCCGCGGTCGTCGGACGCTCGACAGAAGTCTGTGACAGCGGTCGGTTTCCTCGAGAAAGGCGTCCGGCAGGCAGGGCGACGAAGAAAACGAAAGCAGCGATCGCCGGAAGAACCGCGACGCTCACCAGGGCGATGGTTCCAATCCTGTGGAGGATCCGTGAGCGCTTCCCGGTGCGATCCGGCTTGTGCGCCGCCGCCCTGTCATTCGTGTCGTTTCCCGTCACAAGATTCATTTCACGTCAGGACGCCGGCCAGGCCGTCGTCTCTCCTCAATAGATATAAATCGCGGACCCGACCGTCAAATTCTTGTAGATGGTCTCAAGATCTTCATCGTCGAGTCGCACGCACCCGTGCGTGACCGGCATCCCCAGAAGGCGTTTGTACAGGGTCCCGTGGATGAGGTAGCCGTGTCCGATATGAAGGGCGTAGTCGCCCAGAACGCCCGTCTCGAAGCGCTCCGCTGCGCCGACAGGAGGTACGGGGAGCCCTTCCTCGATAAACGCCCAATCGGGCTTGTGCCACACGGGCGACTCTTCTTTCTGTTGGACGAAAAATCTTCCCCGGGGGGTCTTGAATACCCACTGCCTGTCGTCACCCGCTTTGAGCAGGACGTAGCTCCCCGTCGAGCAAACCCCCTGGCGCATGGGTTTCCCGCCGGACATGAGGGAGAACCGGTTGGTCGAAGTATCGACGACGAGGTAAGGCCGGTGGGGTATGAAGGAACCGTACTGCCGCTCCAGGTTCCGAACCCGCGTTTTCAACCGCGTGATATCACGCGATGCATCCTTGGCCTCCGCAGTGTCCACACGAGGGCCCGGCAAGACGGCCAGCGTCCACTCGCGAAGCGTGGGAGCGAAGAAAACGACGAGCGCGAGGAGAACCAGAGAGACGACGATTGCGAGGACGAATCGGGGGATACGGATTCGCGGAGCGAAAATGATTCTAAGCGCTCCGCCGATCGGCGCCAAGAACCTGCAAGCCCACCGTTTGCGTTCCGGGGGCGCTTTCTTTGTGAACGAAAGGTTCACGGTGTTCTCTGCCATGTCCGTCTTTTCCAGCGGGCAATGTCCGTCTCAACGCCCGTTTCCTTTGCGCGCATGGTTGTTCTTTGAGAGTGCGTCTGAATCGAGGGCGCCAACAATCGTCACGGGCGTGCCGACCCCCGCGATCTCGAACACCCGTTCCATGTCGCCGTTCCGCAGAGCCACGCACCCCTCGGTCCAGTTCTCGCCCCGCCCGCCCTCGCCGTGGATTTCGATGATCCCGCCGATCCTCGCGCCGGCCGACAACTGGCCCCGCCGCTTGGCCTCGCGGAACCACTTCAAATCTGCTTCGTTCGGGTAGTCGATTTCAAGGGCTCTGTGATATTTCGTGTACCCCTGGCCCTTCTTCTTTCGGACGTGGTAGCGGCCTTCGGGCGTGGCTTTGTCGCCCCTGCTCTGTTTGTCCCCGATCCAGTTCGCGCCGAGCTCGATTGGGTATTCTGCGGACAAACGGCCGAAGCGGTACACCTTGCACACGCGGCCCATCTTGTCGACCACGATCGCGACCGCCCCTTGGCTGGCCGACCAGGCGATCGTCTCCCTCGCCCACTGCCGCCACTGGGACAGGTTGGCCATGTAGTCCTCAAGGAATTTTTCCGAGCTCGAAGCGGCGTGGTCTATGAGTCTTGCGGCTTCCTGTATCCTCGATGTGGCCTTGGTATAGTCCCCGCGGTTGAAGGCGGACCGGCTCTCCTTGAGGAGGACCTCACCTCTTACGACATTTCGCCGGAGCGATCCTTTGATCGGAACGTCATCGTAGTAGGACCAGAACGCCTGGATCTCGCTGGCAACCTGCTTGATACGCGATGCGGAGAAGGATTTGAGAGAGTCCCTTACCGCAATTCCTCTTCGTTCGGCCAGTCCCGCACGCCGGATAGTGTCGAGAGACAGGTTCCTGGTTTTGGTGAAATCGCGGCGGGGGCTCCATTTCAGGTTCTCCATCTGCCACGCGAATCTCGCCTCCTCCAGACGGGACTCCGCCCCACGCAGCAGGTTCGGCGCGTAGTGATCGGCCCCTGACTTTCTCGCCTGGCTCACGGCGATCCGGGCTTTTTCGTATGCGCCCACCGGCGGTTCCTCGGCGGTGACCATTGCGACCGCGATAGCGATCGATGCCAGCACCCCGAGGACACTCAAAGAGATGATTATTTTCCAGCGTCGACGTCTTCTCGAAAACCAACCAAGGATGCCGCGGTCACGGATGCTCAACCTCTACCTCGCCCGTTCCAAAGGTCGACTAAGCAGAAGCCCCAGCCCGCCGGTCTTCACGTCCTGCGGACTGAGGCTTCCGGATGTCAAGAACCAGCGCTTATCCCGCCTTCTTGATTCCCTTTTTCTTTTCGATGGCCTGCTTGAGTTCTTCGTTTATCGCCTGGATCTTCTCCAAGCCGGCGCGGGCCATATCACGGGCGCCGATGAAGTCTTCCTTGCCCATCGCGGTCGCGACGTCGGTAGCGGTCATTTCCACCGCAGCCACGTCGTTCGTGATGCTCGCGATCGCCGCCGCCCCTTCCTTGCCGCGCGGGGCCTGCTGGATAAGAGTCTTCGCCTCGGCGACCGCTGCTTGCATCTGCGTCACCATATCCTCCGCTTCAGCCTTGATTCGCGCCTTGTTGGCGACCGCTTGTTGCGCGGCCGACCGGGCGATTGACGAAGCGGACTCGAGCTGCATCTCAGCCTTGTTGTACTTACGTGTGAGCGCAAACTTGGAGTTCTGTTTCTCGATCTCCGCCATGGCGGCGCTGAGCGAGTCCTGCGCCGCCTTGTACTGCTCCGGCGCGTACTTCTCGACCTCCGCCACCTGGACTGAATCCAGGATGGACCGCACTGTTGTCACCTGTTCTTGTGGCGCTTTGGCGCACCCAAATGCGAGAACGAGTAGCGCCGTCAAGCAAACCGCATAACGTAACATGTTATTGTGCATACGCTTACCTCCCATGGGCTCGGGTCCTCACGGGACCCCAAGCTAAAAAAAATGCACAGCCGAACACGGCCACGCCTATCATCTACCCGTACCCACACAGGTAGCAGATTGTTCGTTGAACGTGAGAATAGAGGCCCGGTTGGAGGATTGCAAGGGAATTCTTTCCACTATCTCTGGCGTTCCCGAACCTCGGGGCACACCAGAGGAAAGTACAGCGGTCGCCCTCGTGGGCTAACTAAAGAATTGACAAATGATTAAGTGCTTTAGTCTGATTGCGGGCCGTGTCCGTCCGGGACGGCCCCGCGGGTTTGAATCGATGGCGGGCGGGCCGAGCGGGCCCGTTCAGACCTGCCCCCACAAATGCGCGTACTTCGTGCCGCTCCCGGTGTTGAAAAGGACGACGGTTTCCCCTTTCTCGATCCAACCGCTCTCGCGAAGCGTCAGAAACGCGGCGAGCGCGGCGCCGCTTTCAAACGAGACAAACATCCCTTGCGTCCGTCCGATGAGGTTCGCGCCGTCGATCATCGACCGATCGCTCACCGCGAGCGCAGTGCCCCCGCTTTCGCGGAGCACACGGAGTATGAGAAAATCGCCGACAGCGGCAGGCACGCGAAGCCCGTCGGCGATCGTCCGCGCGTTCTCCCAGGGTTCGGCGAACTCGGCGTTTTTTTCGAAGGCCCTCACGATGGGCGCGCAGCCTTCGGGCTGAACGGTGACCATCCGCGGGCGCTTCGAGTCGATCCATCCGAGCGTCTCCATTTCGTCGAAGGCTTTCCACATCCCCACGAACCCGGTCCCGCCGCCCGCGGGATAGATGATCACATCGGGAAGCGTCCAGCTCATCTGTTCGGCGATCTCGTAGCCCATCGTTTTCTTGCCCTCGAGACGGTAGGGTTCTTTCAATGTCGACATGTCGAAACGGTCGAAGGCCGCCGCGTCTTTGGCCGCCGCGCGGCCGCAGTCGGTGATCACCCCGTCGACAAGCGTGACATGCGCCCCGAGCGCGCGGCACTCCGCGATGAACGGCTGGGGGACGTCCTTTGGCATGTACACGTGGGCATCGAGACCGGCGAGGGCGGCGTACGCGCTCATCGCGCAGGCGGCGTTCCCCGCCGAGGGGATGGAGAGAGACTGGGCCCCCAGTTCGTATGCACGCGACACGGCAACGGCCAGACCTCGGGCTTTGAAAGAACCTGTGGGGTTGTTCCCTTCGTCTTTTATGAAGAGGTTCTCGGCATCGGCTTCTCTTGCCAGACGCGCGGCGGAGACGAGGGGCGTGAACCCCTCCCCGAGCGTCAAGACGTACCGGGAATCGCGGACGGGGAGTAGCTCGCGGTACCGCCACAAACTGGCAGGCCTCGTCGCGAGATCATCGCGCGGAAGAGCCTGTCGGACGGCGTCGAGATCGTAACGAGTCAGCAGCGGGCGCCGGCATTCGGGGCAGAGATTCTGGAGCCTGTCCGCGTCGTACGTCTTTTTGCAGAGGGAACACTCGAGATGAGTGAGATAGTTCATGGCAACCCGCGCGGGCGTGCTGTCGTATCTTGCCCGCTTCGCGTTCGGCCCGCATCGATCGCGCCGACGTCACTCCTCCGGCGTCATGCGGGGCTCGTTCAACGTGCGCGCGATGTTGGCCGTCAATGACCGTGGCGCAAGGCGGCCGGCCGACGCGAGAAACTTGTTTTTCCAACCCGTCACGACGATCGTCTTGTTTCTCTTCATGCCTTCGTAGCCTATTCGTGCGACGGTTGCCGCGTCCATCGTCATCCCTTTGCGGAAAAGCGAGCTGTTCTCGGCGCCGGCCCGCTTGCCGAAATTGGTGGTCGTCGGTCCCGGGCATATCGTGGTCACCCTGACACCCGTGCCGTGGAGCTCGTTCGCGATCGCCTCGGAGAACGACACGACGAACGCCTTCGTGGCGTAGTAGACCGCCATGAACGGGCCGGGCTGGTAGGCGGCGATGGAAGCAATATTGACGATCCGCCCGCGTTTGCGGGCGATCATCTCCGGCAGGAAAAGACGCGTGAGATGGGCGAGGGACGTCACGTTGAGCTGGATCATCTGGAGCTGCTCTTCGAGCGGCCGTTTGTGGAAGAGCCCCAGCGATCCAAACCCCGCGTTGTTCACCAGGATACCGACTTCGGCCGACGCATTCTTGACTTCCCTGAACAGCGCGTCAGGAGATCCGGGAACCGAGAGGTCTCCTTCGAAGACGATGCAGTGAACGTGGTGGGCCGCCTTGAGCTCTCGGGCGATCTGTTGGAGCTTTGACCCGTTTCGCGCGACGAGCACGAGATTGTGCCCGTCACGGGCGAATAGCTTTGCGAGTTCGTAGCCGATGCCGCCGGACGCTCCAGTCACGAGCACCCTCTCGTTTGCAGACCGCACCCTCTCCGGAGGAGACGTTTTTTTGTCCGCGGCGGTCACTCGTCCGTCGTCCATTCGCTAGTCCTTCCCCCGAGCGAGCTTCGCCTTGAGCCCCTCGATTTCCTTTGCGATCGCCCTCTGTTTTCTCCCGAGGTCGAACACGTACAAGAACACGGCGATCCAAACGACGGCAAACGCCGCGAAAAGCCACTGCATCGATTTCTCTCCTTACCCTGTGCCAGCGGCGACGCGGGCACGTTCTTCAACAGAGGCCCCGATTCCGCAGCCCAAAGACCGTTCACCCCGCCTGTTCCAGCCTGTCCTGGATCTCATCGGCCTCTTCGCGAAGACTCTGGAGCCTCAACCGGTGCCTGAGGAGCACGAGAAAGAGAAGCGTGAACGTCCCCAGGCACACGAGAAGAGTGGCGAGCATCGGCGGTTCGAGACCCGAGTTCTCTCCCCCCGACATCACGGGCTGCGGGTGCTGTGTCCGCCACCAGCGGATCGAAAAATAAACGAGGGGCACATCGATGAACCCGACGACACCGAGGACCGCCGAAAACGTCGCCCGTCTTTCGGGGTCCGTCATGTAATGTCTGAGCATCAGGTACGCGATATAGATGAGCCAAAGGACGAGCGTGAGCGTGAGCCTCGCGTCCCACGTCCACCACACGCCCCAAACCGGTTTCGCCCATATCGGACCGGTGATGAGGACCAGCGTGCAAAAGAGCACGCCGATCTCGGCGCACGCGGCGGCGAGGTTATCCCATCGTTTGTCCCTGCGGACGAGATAGACCAGACTGAACACGAAAACGAGAAAGAACGCAAAGAACGCCACCCAGGCCGACGGGACGTGAAAATAGAAGATCCGCTGGACGTCCCCCATCGTGGCCTCCGTCGGCGCGTACAGAAACGCCATGTAGAGGCTCACGATCATGGCCACGAGCGTGAGCGCAACGAGCAGAGCGCCGCATGTATCTTTCGTCGTGTTCATCGTCATTCCTGGAGGATGTGCTCGAAGGTCAAGAACGATACGGTCACGAAAATCACATCATACACTACCAGAAGCCGCATCCAAAAGGAAGGGTCGGAATCCGCCCCGAGGGCGTACGCCGTCGACTCGACCGCGGCGATGAGAACGGGAACGGTGATGGGGAGGAGGAGGATCGGGAGGATGACTTCGCGCATACGCGTGTGAACGGCCATCGCCGAGAAAAGCGTTCCGACCGACGAAAAACCCACGGTACCGAGCACGAGAACCGCCAGGAGATACGGCAGCCTCCCCGTGATATCCACGTTGAAAAAGACGGCGAACAACGGGAGAAGGATGATCTCCGTAATGAGCATCGAGACGACGTTCGCAAGACACTTACCCAGGTAGATCCCGCCGCGGTCGACGGGGAGGAGCTGGAGACCCTGGACGCAGTTCTCGTCGCGTTCGAGGGCGAAGGAGCGGTTCAAGGCGAGCACCCCGCCGAAGGCAAACGCGATCCAGAGAAACCCCGCCCCCATCTTCAGCGCTTCTTCGGTCGTGAGGTCCAGCGTGAAATTGAAAATCACGAGAACCATGAGGGAGAAAACAAACGACGCGCTGAACGCCTCTTTGGTCTGAAGCTCGATCTTGAGGTCTTTCCAGAGGATCGTTGCGATCGCGCGCCACATCGGATCTACACCTCCTCCTCTAACCGTTGAGGATCCGGCGGTACTCGTTTTTGAAGGCTTCGAGAGACGTCTCACGCGCGGAGGTCTCGTGGACGACCGTCCCTTTCTCGAACACCACGACGCGATCCGCGTGCGTCCACCCGCGCTCGATGTCGTGTGTGACCATGATCACCGTCCCGCCGGATCGCTTGAATTCGGCGAGGACCTCTTCGAGGATCTCGGAAGCGCGCTCGTCGAGCCCGGTGAACGGCTCGTCGAGGAGGAGAATGCTCGGCTCGTGTATGAACGCGCGGGCGAGCGAGAGCCGCTGCTTCATCCCCCGGCTCAACGCGCGGACGAGCACGGACGCTTTCGCTTCGAGATCGACCCTTCGTATGATCTCGTCGATCTTCCGTTCCCTTTCGGGAACGCCGTACATACGGGCGTAGAAGGAGAGGTTGTCGCGGACGGTGAGGTCTTTGTAGAGAAGGCTTTCGTGCGAGACGAACCCGATCTTGCTCCGCGTGTCCTCGTCCGCGTCTTTGAGATTCTTGCCTCCAAGGAGCACTTCGCCCGTGTACGACCGGACAATCGACGAGACGATTTTCAAGAAGGTCGTTTTCCCCGCGCCGTTTCTCCCCACGATGGTGAGGAACTCTCCCTTGGGGACATCGAGCGAGAGGGATCTCAAAGCGGTGAACCGGCCGAATGTCTTTGTGAGGTCGCGGGCGAGGAGAAGCGGAGAATCACCGGGCATGAGGCGCCCCGTTTCGCTCGCGTCCGATCTTGGACTTCTTGGGTTCGAGTTTGTCAATTTGATAGATGATCCGCGCCAGGGTTTCCACGAGCTCGCTTCGTTTGTCTCTGTAGAGTTGATCGGGAACCGTTCCCATCTCGAAGAGATCGTCGAGCTTCGCGATCCGGTTCAAGAGCGCGTTTTTCCGTGACGTCAGCAGAGCGGTCTCGTCCGTCTCAACCAGAGGAGATTTTGTCGCAAACGCCATCACCAGGACAAGCAAAAGCGTAAACCCAACCATCACCGCGACCGAGACGTTTTGCCCGAGATTCCGAACCGTCACGATCTCGTGGCCGGATGCGGGGGCTTCGAGCTTCGCGTGTCCCCCCCGGAAGCGGAGCGCGAGGGTCGAAGACCTGGGGAGGGACCTCAGGCGGTACGCTTCGAGCCCGCGGACCTCCTCGGGTTTGCCGAGGTCGAGGGTCTCGCTCGTCACTTCCATCGTTGGGTCCTCCGCCATGGCGACGGCCTCATCGAGCGCGTATTGCAAGGGCTCCGCGTACGCGTACCCGGTGTCCGCGTAGGCGACATCGAACGAAACGCCGACGCGCGTTTCGCCGGGCTTGAAAGGGTAGTCGACCGTGTAGATACCGGGCGTTTCCGTCGGGTGGGGAGACACCGGGATGGGGACCCCGATCGACGTGACAAAGAGCGAGGTGATCTGTAGATGATCCTCGGGAACGTAGACCCTGAAACCGGCGCCTTGCCCGGTGATCGTCTTCGGCGGGTTTGTGTTGTTCGAAACGAAGAAGATCCGGTCGACGGAGAGCGTGTCGTTCGACCTTCGCGCCATGAGATGCGGAAGCGACACGCGGACGTCGTCCCACGCCGGCGTCGTGTCGTAGACCTTGACCACCGCATCAACGGTGTCCTCGCCCGGCCGGAGGATTTCGGTGTAGGTCACGCCCTCGTAGTTCACCTGGATGAGAAACATGGAGATTTTTTCGTCGAGGTTCCCGGCGACGAAAACCCCTTTGGCGTCGGTTTGGATTTCGCCTTCGGTCGCCATCCCGTGACGGGGATCGACGACCGCCACTTTGATGGGGCCCACGGGTTTCCCCGTCGTTCCGTTGACGACCGTTCCCCGGATCTCGAACGCTCCCGCCCGCCCGGCAACGAGCGTGAGGGCTATGAAGAACAGGACAGCCCGTACGGCGAACCTGTCCAGATATCGCAACGTTGGATGAACCATATCTTGTGTCTTGGAAACGCGTGCTCGAGAAAAGCGGAAAGGAATGCAGAAAACTATTTGATGCGTCTTCTCGACCGCACTTCGCTCTCGATGAAATCTCCGATTTCTTGTCTTGTCTTGAATTTGTCCATCGCTTTGTCCACCTCTTCCACCTCGCTCGCATATCCGCTTCTCAGCGCCGAGTAATCCTCAGCGGAGAGCTTGCCCATCTGGTATTCGAATTCGAGCTCTCTCATGTTCTCTTCGATACGGCCCTTCTTGAGGGTGAGGTAGTTCAACTGGTTTGTGTCCCTGAATTCGAACGCGTCTTCGATGTGGTAGAGCTTTCTCTGTCTGCCAAAGAGCGGGCGGGCGATGAATGCAATCAGCGCAACGGCGACGAGCACAATAGCGACATACTCCATCTTACCTCTTTGCCTCACTTCTTGTCTGTGGTGGCGAGGAGCCTGTCGAGGGCTCTCCGCCCGCGAGACACCCGCGTCGTCGCGGCGTCGGGGAGGATGCAGATGATCGTCCCGAGCCCCATGACGATCCCGCCGAGCCAGAGCCAGCTTACCAGCGGGTTGACATAGATCTGAATTACGGCCTTTCCCGTCTCCTCCGTGATTCCTGCAAACACCGCGTAGAGGTCCTCTCTCAACGTGCTTCGCATGGCGACCTCGGAAGTGGATTGCTCGCTCGCGGTGTACACGCGTTTTTCGGGGTAGAGCATCGTCACCGGTTTGCCGTTCTTGGACACGGCGAGCGTGGCCTCGAGGAAGTAATAGTTCGGCGTATCCCTCTCCTCGATGGCCTCGCAGAGGAACGTGTACTTGCCGACCGAGAGCGAGTCCCCCTTGCCGATTTCGCCGGATGTCTCCCGGTTGAACGCCGCCCCCGCGAACCCGACGAACATGAGCACGACGCCGAAATGAACGACGTATCCGCCGTAACGGCGTTTGTTCTTCGAGACGAGACGCACGAGCGCCTTGGCGAAAGGTTCCGCGTGGGCCCTCATGCGGGTCCCGACGCCGCGAGCGAACTCGATGACGATCGTCGAGGTGACGAATACGGCGAGAAAAAACGCGACGAGGGGCGCAAATCCCCGCACACCCGCGATCGTGAGCGCGACCGTAACCACCACGCCCGACGCGAGCGGCCAGAGGAAGTTTTTCGACAAACTCTTGAATGAGGTTTTCCGCCACGCGAGAAGCGGCGCGACACCGGTCAGGAACAGGATGAAAAGACCCAACGGGACGTAGATCCGGTTGAAAAACGGCGGGCCGATCGTGATCTTCTCGCCCTCAAGGGCTTCGGAGAATACGGGGTACATTGTCCCCCAGAAGACGGCGAAGCAGGCGCCGAGAAACACCAGGTTGTTGAAAAGGAAGCTCGCCTCGCGCGAGACGATCGAATCGAACGTGCTTTCACCTTTGAGATACTCGAGACGCGAGAAAATGAGCAGGATCGACCCCACGCCGGCGAGCGCGATGAAACCGATAAAGTACGGGCCGGACTCGGATTCGGCGAACGCGTGGACCGAGGAGACGATGCCGCTGCGCGTGAGGAACGTCCCGAAGATGCAGAGCAGGTACGTCGCAAGGATGAGCACGACGTTCCAGGCTTTGAGCATGTTCTTCTTTTCCTGGACGATCGCCGAGTGGAGAAACGCAGTCCCCGTGAGCCACGGCATGAACGATGCGTTCTCGACCGGGTCCCACGCCCAGTAGCCGCCCCAGCCGAGCTCGACGTACGCCCAGCGGGCGCCGAGTATGACCCCCACGCCGAGGAACCCCCACGCGACGAGCGCCCACCGCCGTATGAGCGTGACCCACGCGTTCCCGAGTTCTCTTGTGATGAGGGCGGCGATCGCGAAGGCGGCGGGAACCACGAACCCCACGTACCCGATGAACAGGAGCGGCGGGTGGATCACCATGATCGGGTGCTGGAGGAGCGGGTTCAAACCGCGGCCGTCCTCCGGTGTAAACGGCATCGGCGCGGCGTCGCCCGCGTGAACGACGCCGAGACGTGAGAACGGATTCTCGATGAAATTGTTGAGAAGAAGGAAAAAGAGAAGGGTGATCGCGATGATCGCCTCCGCCACGGTGATGAGATCGCTCCGGCGGTGGCGGTTCTGAAACGTGACGATCGCGGCGAAGATCGAGAGAATCCACGTCCAGAAAAGAAGCGATCCCTTTTGCCCGCCCCAGAGCGCGGCGAGCTTGTAGTACATGGGAAGGTCACGGTTGCTGTACTGCGCGACGTATTCGACATTGAAATTGCTCGTCGCAAAGAGATAGAAAAGAGCCGTCGTCGAAATCGTCACGAGGAAGAAAGACGCGTAAACGGCGTATTCACCGGACTTGACGATCTCGCGCCGGTGGCTCCGCCATCCGAAAAGCAGGGCGAGAATCGCGTAGAGGGATACGGAAAAGGCGAGGGTGAGTGCGAGATTGCCGAAATTCGCCATGCAGTTCCTCGTGCGACGAAATGACACCGCGGGGGACACGTCGGCGTCGCGCTCGCGGCGGACTACGAGTTTCTGGGACTGAACACTAGTGCGGAGAGGCTGCGGCCGCGCCCGAGCCGTACTTCGATTGGTACTTCGACGCGCACTTGGCCTGTATCTTCTTCGCTTCGAACGTGCCGTCTCCCCTGACCTTCCCTTCGCACACCGCCTCCGCGCCGTCTTTGAAGGTATCGGGCACCGGCGCGCTTCCCGTATAAACACACGGGAGGCTGAGGTCGTTCTGCTGGAGACGGAAGTAGACCTCCTCGCCGCGCCGCTGCACGGAGCCGTCGGCCACGATCCCCGCCACTTTGATCCGTTTGCCGTAGGCCTGGTCTCCCATCGCGTTCAGCTCGTCGATGGTTTTGTAGTACGCCTTGCCTTCCTGAAAACCGGCAAACCCAAAGTACGCCATCGCAATCACCACAATGATCGCGCCAATGAGGACTTTAAAGTTCTTGCGCTGCATGACCACCTCGTCCGCGAGTGTTTCGTGTTCGAAGGTTCAGCCCCAGAGGGTTCCGGGCTTCGGGAGAAAAACAAAAAAGCGTGCTTACAAAGGTAAACCGCTCTTGGAGGTTGGAATTTAACAGATTTATTGAGGAAGATCAATTCCTAGTTGACGTTCGGGGGTCGGGCCGGGGGGTTGTAGAATATTCTGCAGTCCGAACTTGGGGGGTTACGTTGACTGGAGGTGCTGTCAACGTTGCACTGCCGTAAGACTCGCCACACGCGCCTTCGCGTCCGCGATCTCGGTGAGGCAGACGTCGGCCTCGCTCATGATCGTCAGGAATTTCTGGTACTCCGCGAGGGCGTCTTTGGTGCGCGCTTTTTGTTCATAGAGCTTGGCGAGGCGGTAGTGGAAGATGGGACGGATCAGAAAACGTTCTTCTCGGCTCGGATCAAAAACAACGAGGCGTTCGTATTCTGAAATGGCTCTGTCGAGATCACTTTTTTCACGTAGGCGCGGGCGACCACGTCGCGCTCGAGGGGACAGTTGAACGAAAAAACCACTGGCCCGAACATGCCCCAGTAAAGAGAAAGCGGGACAGACTCGCCGATGCGAATAGCTTGATCGAAGGAACCCTCCGCAAGAAGTACCTCCGCTTCCAGGAGGTTGCGCGCCTGAGCGACGTGCCCCGCCCATGAGGGCTCGTACTCCGCCTCGACGTCTCGCAAACACGACTCCATGTCTTCCAAGCTTCTTTTCGCGATTTCGGCACGTCCTTCCCTCAAGTCGGTCAGGGCGAGCATGACATGCCGGTAAGCAGCCCACCACGGCGGTTCCTTCATTTCTTTGTCGGGATCCTTGAAGACCGCTGAGTGTTGAGTGAAAATCATTCCTGCTTCATTGACATTGCTCCTGGACTGTTCGAGTTCGCCTCTTTGATAGGAGACATATCCGAGCGACAGCGTCGTCAGCGCTTCATCGAACTTCGATTCTTTGGCTTCGGCAAACTGTTTCAGTTCCAAAAGATAAGAAATCGCGGCGCTCGTGTTCCCCCGCCAAGCCTCATAGAACCCTTTCCAAAGGCCGTACCCTTTCTGCACAAACTCGTCCGGCGTTGCCTTGATGTATTCGTCCATCCTTCGAAGGGCCTCGCCGTAATCCTCTTTGAGTGCATAGACGTAAGCGATTTTCTGTCCGGACGCGAAGTCGGGCTTGAGTTTCAAGGCTTCGTTGTACTTCGCGATCGCTCCGTCCAGTTTCCCCCACTTGTAATAGAGGTCCCCCATACAATCCAGAGGATTGGCATCGAGCGGATATAAAGACGCGTATTCCTGGAACTGCCGTAGCGCTTGATCAAACTCACCCATGCCCATGTACGTATAGCCGAGCTGGTACAAAGCCGGGCCGAAGGTTGGATCAAACGAAAGCGCGCATTTGAACTCGGCGATCGCTTCGGGGAACATATTATTGCCGGCATGATCCGAACCCAGGTCAACGAGCGCCCGTTTCTCGTTCGGGTATTTCTGGACGAGCTCCTGCAGGATGTCGGCGCGGTTCCTTCCCTCTCCCCCATACCAGGCGACAAACGCCGCGTCGATGTACAAACGCTCTTTCTCCGTCGCGTTCTCCGAAAACCGTTTGGCACGTTTCAATGCGCTATCGACTTCTTTTGTTCCGCGCTCTGTAGAGTACACTCCGAATAAATAGAAATAAGCCATGGCGAATGTCGAATCGATTTCTACGGCCTTTTCGAAGAATCGCATGGCATCCTGAGAGTACCCTTTGTCGTTAGCGTCTTGCCCTCGCAGAAAGTACCCGTACGCCTCCATCGAGGTCGTCGTGACGTCGGCGATCGGTCGATTCGTCTCCTCGTACTTGCGGTCCGAAAGCCCTGTGGTCTTGGCAATCTCACGGCTGAGCGCATCGATCTGGCTCTCGAGAATGCTCTCGACCCCTTTTCCGTCTTTCTTCGCGCTCCCCAGGCTCTGCTTCGTCTGACCGTCGATGACCTTCACGTTCGTCACGAACAAATCGCCGGCTTTCGTGAAGCTCCCCCGGACAATGGCGCAGTATCCTCCCCGCCGGCAGAGTTCCGAAGCCGTCTCCTCGTCGATCTCTCGAATATCGCTCTTTCCCATCTGCTTCAAGAGATCCCGTAGACGCTCCCATGTCGCCACCTGCAAGTAGCTCGACTGTTCGAGGCTGGTGATGAGGAGGTTGGGGATTGCCTCTCCAAGATAGTCGAGCGAGGGGTCTCCGGTCTGGTTCTCGAACCCGATCACAGCTATCGGCGTGGGGGCTGACACCGCCACGTCCTTGAAGAAAAGAGGCCTGAGGAAAAAGTAGCCCAGGACGAGAAGCCCGACGGCCGCCGGTAGACCAATGCCCAGCGTCCATTTCTTGCGGGCGCGCTGGCGCGCAGCTTTCGATATCTTTTTGCGGCGTCCCTTGGCGATCGCTCCGTCCGGCGCCGCCAGAAAATCCTGTTTCAGGGTCGTGAGTTCCGCGAGAACCTCATCCGCGCTCGCGTATCTCTCCTCCCGCTTCTTGGCGAGCATCTTCTCAATGATCGCTTGCAGGTCATCCGGCACTTCCGGCCGAAGCGATGTCACCGGCTCCGGTTCCTCGTTCGTGATCGAATAGATCACGGCCGGCTCGTGATCCCCCTTGAAGGGCACGCGCCCCGTTACCATCTCGTAGAGCACAACTCCCAGGGACCAAAGGTCCGACCGGGGGTCGATCTCCTCGCCCCGTGCCTGTTCGGGGGACATGTACATGACGGTGCCGACCGTCGTCCCTGTTCGTGTGACCTTCGTCTGTTTGGCCAGCTTTGCGAGCCCGAAGTCGACGATCTTCGCGCCGTCTTTCGTGATGAGGATGTTTCCCGGTTTGATGTCCCGGTGGACGATTCCTTTCTCATGCGCTCGGGCAAGCCCCGAAGCCACTTGAGTGGCAATTTCGATCGCCTCGTCAAGAGGAAGCGGGCCCCGTTCGATCTTGGCGTGGAGAGACTCGCCGTCATAGCATGGCATCACAATGAACATCTGTCCTTCGGGCGTCTCGTCGATCTCGTAGATGGCGCAGATGTGAGGATGCTCGAGGGCGGAAACGGCCCGTGCTTCGTGGACGAAACGTTGTCTCGCTTTGTCGTCACCGATGGAGAGAGGGAGGAACTTGAGAGCGACGAACCGCTGGAGCTTAAGGTCCTCGGCTTTGTAGACGATCCCCATCCCACCCTCGCCGAGCTTGGAGAGGATACGGTAGTGGGATACGGTCTTTCCGATCATCGCCCCCCCGATGATAGGGTACGAATTCACCAGTGCGGATGCTCGGGTGGATCGCAAGAACTGGGGTCATTCTACCAGAAGCGCCGGTCGCGGTCAAACAGGAGAACGAGACCAGCTGGACGGCGATATCGCTTGACACCGCCGATCGGTTTCTATTCATTGTCTTGGCAATCCACCGCGACAAAGTTCAAGTCATTGAAGGAGGAAAACAGTGAAAGCATCGACGAGCTACGGAACGCGCCTCCTGGGCGTAATCATGATCGTTATTATGTCGGCGGTCTATCTCGGCTGTGGATCGAAAGAGAAAACCGAATCGCCCGCCGAGAAAGCGGCGAAGGTCACGGAGTCCTCGCAATCCGCCTATGGTGAGCAAAAGAGCCCGGATACTCAAGTGCCCCAAGGAACTCAGGAACCGCAGGCGACCACTGAAAGCCAGACGACACAAGAAACCGCCGATTGGACGACGGCGTACGACAACCCGAAACCGGGTATCGACCCCGTGTGCGGGATGACGCTCGAGCGCGAGTACGTCGAGGTAGCGACCATCGGCGACAAGAAGTACGCATGTTGCTCGGCCGGGTGCGTGGAGATGCTGACAGCAAATCCGGACAAGTATCTCAATGGAGATGCCTCAACCGAGAGCCCGCACTAAGGACACAAAAAGCACAAAGAGCACCAAGGGGCAACAAGGGTACGAAGAGTGATAGAAACACTGAGGGCGAGAAGGCCGTTACAGGCGCACACGGCGGAGACGGAGTGCGTTCCCGACGACGGAGACCGAACTCAAGCTCATGGCCGCCGCCGCGATCATGGGGCTCAGCATGATCCCAAACACCGGATATAGAACACCGGCGGCCAGCGGTACACCGAGAGAGTTGTAGACGAACGAGAAGAAGAGGTTCTGTTTCACATTTTGCATCGTGGCTTCGCTGAGTCTTCTCGCCCGCACGATGCCCCACAGATCTCCTTTGACAAGCGTCACACTGGCGCTTTCCATGGCGACATCCGTCCCCGTCCCCATCGCGATGCCCACGTCCGCCTGAGCGAGCGCGGGGGCGTCGTTCACTCCATCCCCGGCCATCGCGACCGTTGACCCTTCGCGCTGCAAACGTTTGACGACGTCGGCTTTTTGATCGGGGAGCACCTCGGCGATCACATCATCGATCGCGAGCTCTCGAGCAACGGCCTGCGCCGTGGTGCGCGTGTCGCCGCTCAACATCACGATGCGTATTCCCTTTTTCCGAAGGGCATGCAACGCCGCCGGTGTCGTCGGTTTGATGGGGTCGACGACACCGATGAGACCCAAGAGCCCTCCGTTTGCGGCCACAAATGTCACCGTGTGTCCCTTCGCGCGAAGGTCTTCCGCCGCTGCGGCGAGAGGTGCCGCAGAGACGCCGAGATCATCGAGCAGCCGCTGGTTCCCAAGCGCAACGTCTTGCGAATCGAGTTTTCCTGTGACGCCCTTGCCCGGGATGCTCTCAAAAGACTCGATGACCGCGAGCACGCCGCCTCGCACCCCGGCCGCCGTCACGATGGCGCCCGAGAGCGGGTGCTCGCTCGCGCGTCCGAGGCTTGCGGCCACCCGCAGGACCTCGTTCTCATCGACCCCCTCGGCGGGGATCACCGCGGCCAATGCGGGTTTCCCCTCGGTGAGCGTTCCCGTTTTGTCGACGACGAGCGTGTCGACTTTGCGAAGCACTTCGATCGCCTCTGCGTTCTTGAACAGCACTCCCGCGGTAGCGCCTTTTCCCGCGGCGACCATGATGGACATCGGCGTGGCCAGCCCCAGCGCGCACGGGCACGCGATGATCAACACGGAGACGGCGGCAAGAAGCGCGAATGCCATACGGGGTTCGGGCCCCACAAGAGCCCAAACGGCAAAAGCGACAATCGAAACCAAGACGACGATGGGGACGAAATAGCCCGCGACGACATCGGCAAGCCTCTGTATCGGCGCTCGGCTTCGCTGAGCCTCCGCGACCATGGCCACGATCCGGGATAGCAGCGTGTCGGCGCCGGTTTTTTCTACGCGCATGACGAGCGAGCCGTTTCCGTTGAGCGTCCCGCCGATCACGCGCTCGCCCGCCCGTTTCTCGACGGGAATGGACTCGCCGGTCACCATGGACTCATCGACGGCGCTCGATCCTTCGAGAACGACGCCGTCCACAGGGATCTTCTCCCCGGGTCTCACGCGGAGTCGATCCCCTGTGTGAACGTCCGAGAGCGGCACGTCCTCTTCCGACCCGTTTTCGTTCACACGTCTCGCGGTTTTGGGAGCGAGACCGAGGAGCGCGCGGAGCGCCGCGCTCGTGCGGCTTCGCGCTTTGAGCTCGAGGACCTGCCCCAGGAGGACGAGCGTGACGATCACTGTTGCCGCTTCGAAATAAACGGCGACGTCGCCGGAGGACATGCGGAACGACGCGGGGAATAGATCCGGAAAGAGCGCCGCGGCCACGCTGTACACGTACGCGGTCCCCACACCGAGACCAATCAGCGTAAACATGTTGAGCGCGCGGCGAACCACCGACGCCCAACCGCGAACAAAAAACGGCCAGCCGCACCAGAGAACCACGGGAGTGGCGAGAAGGAGTTGGAGCCAGACGACCCCGCGCGCAGAGAACCACGTCGCAAACGGGTGGCCCGGGATCATGTCCCCCATCCCGAGGACGGCGACGGGGAGTGTGAGCACGGCGCCCACACGGAGCCGCCGCCGCATGTCGGCGAGCTCGGGGTTTTCCTTCTCGTCGAGCGACGGAGCCACCGGTTCGAGAGCCATCCCGCAGATGGGGCAATTGCCGGGTGCGTCCCGCACGATTTCGGGATGCATAGGACAGGTGTACTTTGCCGCAGAGGCATCCCCCGCGCGCCCTGTGGTTTCGTCACGCCGACCGACCGGGGAAGAAGCGGCAATGGGTGGGGTCAATCGGGGCGGGTCCGAGCGGGAGGCCGTTGTGACATACCGATCCGGGTCAGCCTGAAACTTCGCCAGGCACCCGCTGCAACAGAACAGGTAGACTGTCCCCTGGTGTTCGAAACGATGGGGGGAGTCCGGCTTGACCGTCATCCCGCACACCGGGTCTTTCAAAAAGACCGGAGAGGCGCCTTGCCCGGCGCCGCGGCCGCCGTGATGTTCGTGTGTGTTCTGATCCATGGGTGGCGGGTTCATAAGGGTTGGCGGATACCTTCGAGAGCGACTCCGCAGTGCGCGAGGACCGGAGCCCGAGGGCGCCTCCACAGTGTGCGAAGACCCGATCCTGGCCTCGGAGCCGTGCCGTGTTCTTGTTTTCAAAAAACACCGGATCGGATACAATTGCAACGAGTTTTCTTTTTTTACGTCACACGGGCCGGGTCGACAAGTCGTCGGCCCACGCGAACACGGGTTGACAGATTCTATGGATTCCACCGATCGCCCGGGAAACCGTTGAGAGGATATCTGCAACCCGCACGACGGGTTTTGCGTATTTCGAACATGTACGGCGGATTCGCAGGGGCGACGGGTGTGCGCGAGACACCACATGCCTGATCGATTCACGGGCAGAGAGCGTGTGCACGAGACAACTTCCCAAGGAGGCGTTTCAATGAGGTCATTCGACCTGCTAAAGGTACGGCGCGGGCGCTGGTGCGCGTTGATCGTCGGAGTGGTGTCGATGGTTGTCGCCTGTGCAGCCGTCGCCATGGCGAACCCGGATGAACCGATCCCTTCGTATTATGACCAGCTTCGATACAACCTCACGGGCCCCGGGGCGCGAGCCACGTCGATCAGTGGTTACGCGAACCCTGCCTTCTACGGGATGCTCCCGGGGAGAGAAACCTGGTTCACGTGGGCCGACCCGGAGGCGCCCGACAATCAGGGCGGGATGAAGAATTGGGGCCTCTTCCTTGGAGCGCCGAACATCGGGTTTGGCGTCGTTCGAAACGAGATCGCGCTCGGCGATGGAAAAACCGCGGGTGTGAACGACTACCGGTTCGCCCTGTCCGGCGGGAACAAGAACGGGACGCTCGGTCTGAGTTACGGCTGGTCGGGCGGCGATGGCGATCTCGTGGGGCGGAGCAGTTTGATACAGGCCGGCGCCACGCAGCGGTTCGGACGCTACGCGTCGGTGGGACTCGTGGGGAACTTCGCCACAGAGAAAAGCTATCAATCCGGGCTCATCGATCTCGCCGTCCGGCCGCTCGGCGATCCGATGCTCACCGTCTTCGCCGATGCGGAGCTGCCCAAGGGTGTGGGCGTTTCCGATGCGCCCTGGAGCGTCGGCGCGATGCTCGACGTGGGCCCGGGGCTCCAGCTCACGGGGCGTTACTTCGACGACGACAACTACGCGTTCTCCATCGGTTACACCCTCGACGTTCTGGGGTTCTTCGGGAGCCCTCAGTACGTGAAAGACCGGGTTCCCAGCCCGTACGCGGAAACTCTGTGGGGGGTTCGAGCGGGCTACCCGCAGCGCGACGTGCTGACGAAGTACGCCGCGAAGGACAACGCGTACCTCGAGATGAACCTCAAAGGTACGGTCGACTACCGGACGTACAAGTATTTCGACAAAGATCGCCACGCGCTCTCGCAAATCCTCGCCGATATCGAGCACGCGAAAAACGATCCGAAGGTGAGCGGCATCGCGCTCAACCTTTCCGGGGCCGGCATGTCGGTGGGCAAAGCGTGGGAGATCCGCCAGAAACTCTCTCAGCTTCAGGCCGCGGGGAAACACGTCGTGATCTTCGTCGACAATATCGGAATGACGGAATACCACCTCGCGAGCGTGGCGGACCGTGTGGTTCTCGATCCCCAGGGGATGGTGAACCTGCCGGGTTATGTGTTGGGGCGCACCTACGTCAAGGGCACGCTCGAGAAGCTCGGTATCGGGTTCGACGAGTGGCGTTTCTTCAAGTACAAGTCCGCCGCCGAAACATTCTCGAGGGACAGTATGTCCGATGCGGACCGCGAACAGCGCTTAGGCATCATCGAAGACGTCTACGAAACCGTGAGAGCCGATATCACCGTGTCGCGCGGAAAAGACACCGCGACCTTCGACGGATGGGTGAACGACGAGTTGCTCTTCACTCCGCAAAAGGCGCTCAAGGCGGGCCTCGTCGACACGCTGGGGCGCTGGGAAGACATCAAAGATGTCATCGCGAAACTCGAGGGCAAAAAGAAACGGTATGTCCCCCGCGAAGAGCTTGCCGGCAACAAGTACCCGTCGCTCCTCTGGGGAGAGGATCCCAAAATCGCCGTGGTGTACGGTCTCGGCGAGTGCGCGATGGACGAGGGAATCAACGCCCGCCGGCTCGAGAAGGTCTTCAACGCACTGAGGAATAACCGCGAGGTCAAAGCGGTCGTGTTTCGTGTCGATTCTCCGGGCGGCGATGGGATGGCCTCCGACGTGGTGGCGGAAGCGCTCCGAAAGTGCGCCGAGAAAAAACCGGTGATCGTGAGCCAGGGGGACGTGGCGGGCTCGGGCGGGTATTGGATATCGATGTACGGGACAAAGATCTACGCGCTTCCCACGTCGATCACCGGATCGATCGGCGTGATCGGAGGCTGGATGTGGGACAACGGCCTTGGCGAGAAGCTTGGACAAACATACGACCACGTCCAGGTTGGAGACCACGCTGACCTGGGGTCCGGTATTCGGATTCTGCTCATGGGACCGACGCTTGCCCAGAGGAACCTCACCGATGACGAACGTGCGCGCGTCAAGACGGAGATCCTCGGTTTCTACGATGAATTCGTCGGCAAGGTGGCTAAAGGCAGGAACCTGACGGTCGAGAAGGTCAGGGAGATCGGGGAAGGCCACGTGTACAGCGGAACACGCGGGAAAGAGATCGGTCTGGTGGACGAGATCGGCGGACTCGATGCGGCGATCACCGCCGCGAGGGAAGCCGCGGGGATTCCCGAGAGCGAGAGCGTCGAGATCGTCGAGCTCCCGAAAATGCCGCCGTTCAAGATCAGCCTTCCGTCCCTTCTGCCGTTCGGGGCGCTGGCGAAAAACCTCTGGGGAGGAGACCCACAGCTCGACGCTGACGATCTCGCCCTCCGCCCCGAGTGGACCTATGTTCGTAGCGTGGCGAAGCAGCCGGGACGGCCGCTGTTCATGGTCCCGCCCGAGTTCTTTATCTACGAAGCGCAGCTGGGGTGGGTGAGATAAAGACCCGGCGGAGACCAGGACTCCGGCGCAGGCAAACGCCCTGTTCGCGCGGCGTGGCCCGGCGCGACAGAGCGAGAAACCCGGACTTAGTCTCCGATAAGCGTTCTTCAATAGCCCAACGGGCGATGCATGCATCGCCCGTTGGGCTATTGACAAGGTTGACAAACCGGCTGGAAATAAGCGCTTTACCCGCAGCGTCTCGCCTGTTATACTTTCTTCACCCTGTCTTCATTGCCATCGACTGTCAGCACTTTTTTGGTCATTGCATCCAAGGAGACCGCATCAAGGTGTGTGATCCACTCTCACCGTTCCCATCACCAAGGGGGTTCACCCGTGCAACCGAGGCGACTCGACCGCTCTTTGTCTAACCGTTCTTCGCATGAACCCAAGACCAGCCGGCGGGGCCGTTCCGGCGTCCCGCGAGTGCTCTGGCTTGTTGTTTCATTGGTTGTGATCGGTGCGGTAGTCCTCGCGGCGAGCCCGTGGGATGCGCGAGATGTGTTGTCGACAAGCAAGAAAACAACGGAGGAATCCCAGATCTCTCCGATGGGCGCGATCGCACGGGGCGATGTTCCCATTCCCACTCTCGAGGAGCTCGGTGCTCTCAACCAAGGTCCATGGCCGGTTTCGCAAACCCCGATGAGTCTTCAAGGAAACGACAAACTCACCCACAGCCCGACCGCGATGGATTTTCAAAGCGAGACGACGATCGCCAAGAACGGAAACAAAGTGGTTGTCGGGTACAACGACACACGGGGATTTCCGCTCCCCAACGTGTCGGTGTCGGGGTACGCGTATTCTTCGGACGCGGGCGTGACGTGGACGGATGGCGGGCAGTTGCCTGCGGCGGGCGGATCGAGCGCCGTATTTGGTGACCCCGATGTCAAGACGTGGACGGATCCGATTGGCGGGCAGATTTACTTTTTCTACTCGTCGCTCTACGTCACGCCGGCCGGTTTGAGCAGTCTCTGTCTCCATGTCTCGACGGATGGTGGCGCGACATGGATCGGCCCGCGTGAAGTCACCACATCGACGAGCGCGACGGACTTTCCGGACAAGGTCTTCATGGATGTCGATCCCGAGACCGGCCGGGTTTTCCTCAGTTGGACGAACTTCGGCACGACGACCACGATGCGAATCACGTATTCGGACGACAAAGGGCTCACATGGAACGGGCCCTCGACATTCTCGACGAACGTCGGACAAGGGTCGGTGCCCCGCGCCGCCGGCAACAGCAGCAACGTGTACCTGACTTGGCGCACGACTACGACGATCCAGCTCGTTCGATCGACGAACAACGGCGCCACATGGGGAGCCGTGACAACAATCGTCAGCGGGCTCGCGAATCCCATGAATCCGTACGGTTCCGACCGTATACACGGGTTCGCGGGGATGGACGTGAATGACACCAATGGCAACGTCTACATCGTCTACTCTTCGCGAAACCTCTCGCCGGATTTCTCCGATATCTATTTCACTCGTTCGACCAACTTGGGTGTCTCGTGGAGCACTCCGGTTGCGATCAATTCCAGACCGGGGTTGGATCGGGCACAGTACTTTCCGTGGCTGAGTGTCGATCAGACGAACGGACGGGTCGACGCCATGTGGTACGACCAGATCAACGGGACGGGAACGTCCGATATCACCGATGTTTTTCATACTCACTCGACGGATAACGGGGTGACGTGGACGTGCCCGACACCGCTTACGGACAAGCCGTTCCACGCCGAGTACGGCAACACCACGAGCCAGCCGAACATGGGCGACTACAACCAGTGCGTCTCGGACAACGGCAGGATGTATACGTCCTTCGCCAAGACGGACGAGCCCTCGTATCTCACCTATGCGCCGGATACATACGTCGACGGGCACGACGCGACACCGCCGGACGCGCCGGTCCGTTTCTCCGCGGTGTCCTTCACGGAGTCGGGGTGCACTAGCGGCGATGGGTACATACAGGCGGGTGAGACCGTCACCATCACGGTGACGATCCAGCAGTACAGCAACTGCGTGGCGGGGATCATCACACCCACGGGGACGCTTACTACGTCCACACCGAGCGTGGCCATCGTGCAAGGGGTGTCGGGGTTTGGGTCTCTCGGCGGCGCGGGGACGACATCGACGAACACGACAGCGTTCGTGATACAGGTGGGGGGCGGTTTCTCCGTTCCGAATTCCATCGATCTTCTGGTGACGCTCGCGACGCCGCAGGGGAGCGCGCTCATCCCGTTCCGCCTGGCAACGGGAGATGCTTTCCAGGCGACGCTTCTTTCGGAAAACTTCGACGGCGTGACGGCGCCTGCTCTTCCCGCGGGCTGGTCGACGACGATATTCGGAGGCGCCTCGAATCCGTGGAAGACATCGACGACGTTTTCGGCATCGGCCCCCAACGCGGCGTTCTGCGCGGATATAGGAACGGCGGTCAGCGGAAACCGTCTCCAAAGCCCATCGATCGTCGTTCCCGCCGGCACGGATCTCGTAGACGTCACGTTTTCCGTGACACACAACCTCGAATTCTTGAGCGAACGGAGAGCATTCGACGGAGCGCTCCTTCGTGTCGAAATCAACAACGGGGTGACCACGACGACGAAGCTCGCCGGCGCCTTTGCATCGCTCTTCGAACCGTTCTACCCCTGGCAGATCGAGAGGTACGGCAACGGGGTGACCGGCCAACCGATCCACGATCTGTCGTGCTGGTCGTCCAATGTGACACCGGCGTTCAACACCGTGCATCTCCAGTTCCCCGGTCTTGGCGGCACCACGATCCGCTTGTTCTTCGATCTGGGAACCGATAACAACACCGGCACCGCCACCGGGATGTTCGTCGATAACGTCGTGGTGAAGAGCGTCGACAAACGCTCGATCTGCACGGATCCTCCGCTTCTTGTCGCCAATCCCACATCCGTGGGGTTCACATTGGTTCCGGTGAACCAGACCACGTGCGACACGATCCAGATCACCAACAACGGGCCGTCGGCTCTCACGATATCCGGAATCTACGGGTGCACGACCGGCGTGTTCTCGATCGATACGACGATGACCGCTCACCTCGTGACGCCGGGGAACTCGACGACGATGGCCGTGTGCGTCACGCCGACCGGCCCGGGATCCGAGGCGTGCCAGATCACGATCGTGAGCAATGCAATCAACGGCCCGACGGTGATTCCGGTCACAAAAGATTGGGTCACCGCGATTGGAGATGATGCGGTGCCGATGCCGTTCACCATCGTGTCCGTCTCGCCCAACCCGTTCAACCCGTCCACAACGGTTCGGTTCACGCTGCCGAGGAGCATGCCGGTATCCGCCGAGGTATGGTCGGTGACCGGGGCCCGTGTTCGCGTGCTCGCGGAGCAGAAGACGTTCGCGGCGGGTCCGAACGAGCTTCGCTGGGACGGCCGGAACGATCAGGGCGCGCCGGCGGCTTCCGGCGTCTACTTCGTTCGCGTAAAAACGCAAATCGGCGAGAAGGTGACCCGGGCGGTTCTCTTGAAATAAAGCCTTTCCCCTAAGCAAGGCACTGCGCGGGTCGACCTGACGAGAGAGGGACGCAGAAACGCGTCCCTCTCTTTTTTGCCTTGTCCAACCGTTCGCCACACGGCCGGGCGGCCACGGATGGCCTTCCCGCCGGGGCTCAAGGGCGCAAGTCTCAGTCGCGCGCGCGTTGCCGCCTCACGTGCGGCAGAAGAATGGCCGGCACCCACACGGCGGCCATAACGCTCAAGAAAAGCAGCCAAACCAATACGCCCGCGTACTTCCAATCGCCGAGCATCTTGTGGACGACGGCCAATAGGACGGCAAGCGCCGCTGGAAACAAAACGATCGTCTTCGTGAGCTCTTTCACTGGTTCTCCTTAGAGCTGGGTGAACGCGCAATACAGCATGGCGTACATCGCGTACCCCGCCGTGCACTTGACCAGACAAGGGATATAGAAGTTGAAGGTAAAGCTGCACGTCACGGCGCAGCTCGCCGCGCCGGCGGCAATCCGTTCGCCCACACACCGAAGCCACGGGCTCCAGTAAAATCGCGCGGATGACTCGACCCCGCCGGCACCCAGCGGTTCTTCGGCGAACCCGAGCCACACACCTTCGCCGATCCTTTGAAAATCTCCATCGGGTGGGTCGTCGTCGAACGCCACTCGCAAGGGGATGGCGACCTCGTATCCTTCCCCACGGATATAGAAGACGTACACGGCATCCCCCGCCGTCCCGGACGGGGAACTCATGGCCACCGCTATGATCTCCACGCGTTCTCCGTTGGGGTCGACGCCCTCGGCGACAAACGAGTATTCGAGCGCGCGCGCGTATCCCAGGCTCTCGAAATCATCCACAGTCGCCCGGACGACGTCGTGCTCGCCCGCCTCGTTCACTTGCCGGACTGTGTATGGGTTATCCGAGTCGTAGAAACTCGAGGTAAACCCGTCGTCTTCGCGCACGATGTCCGGTGTCTTCAGCACCTCCGGTTTTGTGACGGTGTCTCCGCTGTTCGTACACGAAAAACATGTGGCGATGAGCCACGGCGCAATCCACACGATCCTCCTCATCACGTCCTCCTCCCGTCTGTATGGTTGTAATGCCGGCGGGCCTTTCGAAGCGCCGGCAAGAGCGTCCGTGGAGCGCCGGCGAGAACAGGGACCGTGTCATCTCCTAAGAGAGTGCGTCCTCGCCGGGATCGCTCCGCCGTCGTCTATCGCATCGATCGTACCAAGGTCCGCACTTGTCGCTTTGCCGCATCGTTACGACAATTAGGCGAGAGCCGACAAAGGCCCCCGGCGGCCATCGCACACAGGCGGCCCCCGCGTGTTTACTGGAGATTGAATCCTGAGACGGCGATGAGCGTTCGGATTCGACGATGAGCGCTGTCGGGATGTTGACACCGGGAGCGGAGCGCGGTTAGAGTCGAGGCGGCAGGAGGCGGATTCATGCAGCGTCTCTCATGCATTCTGATTTTCGTCGTCCTTTCGGCTTGGGAAACCGTCCTTGCCGCGTCTGTCCCTCAGGAGCCCGAGAAGGACAACCGGGAATACGTCCTCGACATCGTCACCAACGACTACAGCCGGTGGTGGAGAGAAATCTGGGACGCGGGGGACAACCGGCTCCGCTTCCGTCTGGGGAGCAACAGCGTCACCGAGTGGTTTCTCGAAGAAGAGCTCAAGTTCTCGACTTCGCTTCACGACCGTGTCCGTTTCCGTTTCTATCATTCGCGGCAATTCCGGTACGCGACCGAACAGATTTCCTGGGACGTGCTGGAATTCGAAGGGCGGATCCACGACCAGTTGTACCTCTCGCTTTACGCGCGGCCGACCTTCGACAAACGCGAGGGGTCGCTCGGTGTCATGTTCCAGAGCCGCGACGCGGTCGATCGATTCTTCAAACTCTCCATCGAATGGCCCGGGTTCATGAGAAATTTCTCCGAACACCACCGCGAGACGTCCGACAGTCTTCTCAACGTGTTCACCGACCATCCCATACGGTTCGGACTCGACATGCACGAGGAGATCACGCCGAATGTGTGGATCCGTGCCACGGGAGAATTCGTGCCGGAGTTCACCATGGGGGAAGAGATCAACGCAACGGGAGAACTCATCTCCCTTGAAAGCGCCGAAGCAAAAGGGGTGGATGGCTGGCTGGAGTATGTCGTCGATCCCTCGCGCGGCGTGAGGGATCAAATGGCGTTCGGTGTCGAGGCGGGGGCCCAGCGATCCACCAAGTCCAAAGACTTCCAGGACCGACCGGCGCCGGTGTATGGAACCCCGGACGCCCTCTTATTCCCGCGTGCGGACGGGAGCGTGTCGTCGCGTACGGACACGCGAATGTCATTACGCGGAGACGAGACCCTTTGGGCCGTCCCGCAGAACCATTTCGGGGAGGACCTCTACGAGCGGACCGACGATGACACGGTGACGAGGTGGCGGGACACGCGTGGCTACGTATCGCCGTACGCGTGGGTGCCCCTCGGCGAACGCGTGACCCTGCGAGGCACCTTTCGATACGAGAAACGCGAAATTGGCATTGAGGGCGACACGGATCGGACGTCATTCACGACGAACGAATACCTGGTGCCGCGTATCGGCGTGTCGTACGCGATGGGGAACGAGCGGCAGTGTCTCGTCGAGGCGGGTTTCGTGTCCGAGTCCAGGAAACGAACCGAGGAATACGCCGATGCGTTTGAGCCCAGGGTCACCGTCAGCGAACAACGCTTCAGCGATCACCGTCTCTATCTCGCGTTCGAGTACGTGTTCGGCGAGTCGAATGTGATCCGTCTCAACGAAGGGTTCGAGCTCGACCCGGAAGACCGGGGGCAGTTCGGGATACACGACCACGGGTTTTTTCAGTTGATCGTGGGGTTCTGATGTTCTGTCTCCGCGCTGCTTGTTTTTGCGCGCAGGATAATCGGCGATAAAACCCGCGTGGCCGCGGGCGGGTACAGGTTATGATGGTTTTGATGAGAGACATTCCCCGTTACGAGATTCTCGCCACCTTGGGTGAGGGCGCGCTCGCGACCGTCTACAAGGTCCGAACCCTCAAGGACGGCTCCATCCGCGCGCTCAAAGCGTTGAAGCCCGAACACGCCCGAACGGACCGTGCGGTCTCGCGGTTCGAAGACGAGTACCGTATCCTGAGCGCCCTCCACCATCCGACCCTCCCAGAAGTCTACGACTACGGCGCCGCGCCCGACGGGACGCCTTTCATGGTGATGGAGCACCTCGAGGGGAACCCGCTCGACCAGTACGTGCGCGAGAACCCCCGTGACCTCTGGCTTCTCCTCTATCAATTGAACGAAGCTCTCGCCTTCATACACGAGCACGATCTCCTCCATTTCGACTTGAAACCCAGCAACGTTCTCGTGCGGCGAACGAAGGCGCTCGCTGACGAGGAAATGCCCCTCGCCGTTCTCATCGACTTCGGCTTGAGCTACCGGCGTGAGACGGGCGGAAAGGTGAAACTGGTCGGCACGCCCGGGTACATGGCCCCCGAGGTGATCAGGGGCGAAGAGAACCTCACGCGGGCCGTAGATTACTACTCGCTTGGCGTCATCCTCTACGAGCTCATCGAGGGACGGCTCCCGTTTCGCGGGAGCATGCCCGATATCCTCCGCGCGCATCTTGCGGACGACGTCACATTCGAGAGGCGGAAAGTCGAGTACGCCGAGCTCTACCCGTGGATCGAAAAGCTTATGAGCAAGGAGCCGCGGGAAAGGCTCGAGGCGTTTCAGGAGTTCAGGCGGGCGATGGCGGCGCGTCTGGGTGAGACGACTGAGAGAATCGAGCGCGTTTTCGCCCTCGGTTATGTCGAGTCGCTTGGGCTTGTCGGGAAGAAGGACGCATGGGACGAGCTGAAGGCGTGGGCATCTCGACTGAGCGAGGGGCTGGCGGCGAGGAGGAAAGGCGTTGGGCCGTCTGGACACGACGAGCAGACGGATCCGTCTAAGGCGGCGGTATCCGATGATACCGTTGCATCCGCGCAGACCGCGGCAAGTGCGGGCGTCGCTCCCCACGACGTGTTGAAAGGGAGCGCGAGCGGTCTCGAGGAACGGATCAAGCAAGATCTCATGGCGAGCGCAGCCGCCGCGCGGGGTCGTGACCATCGCGAAGAACCCATACGCGGGATCCCTCGCGTGCTCGCGATCACCGGCCCGCCGCAGAGCGGGAAAAGCCACATCCTCTCGGCGCTCAAGACGGAGCTTCACATTCGTGGCGTCAATGTCGTCTCGCTGGGGAGAGAGAGCGACTATGAGACGATGGTTCGAAGCGGTAGTGCAGGTGGGGGCGTCGGTGACGGGAAAACCGCCGCGGGGGCACGCGCCCGATTCGAGCAAGTGGATCCAGGCTCCATCATCATCGACCGGTTCGTCGCGGTATGGGAACGGTTGTCGCAGATGGGCAAAGAGGAGGGCGTCGTTGTGATCGTCGACGACCTCGAACGGGCGAGCGTCGAAGAAAAGGAGTTTCTCGAGTACATCGGCAAACGTCTCGGCCACGAGCTGGCCGAGGGAAAAGAACCGGGTGTGTTCTTGATTGCAGTCGGCCGGAGCGCGGACGCGAAAAGAACGCTTCTTCCCGTGGCCGGTAAAGAAGGCGCCCTGTCGGCGCTCGAAGTACCGCCGCCCGGCAAGGAGGACGCAGAGGCCATCGCTGAACGGTTTCGCGGGCACCTCTCGGGTGTGACGGAACAGAAATCGCTCTCTGCGTTTCTCCAGGCCAACCTCCAAACGAGCGCGTCGCTCCACGCCTCACTCAAGCAAGCCATCGCGGAGGGATGTCTCGTTCATCAACACGGTCGATGGCGTTTCCACGATCGGATGGTGCCGCGTGTTGAGCGTGCGGATTCCACGGCGGCGTATTACCAGGGGTTTTTTCGCGAACTCAAAGGCGCGGCGCGCGAGCTCGTCGCTGTTCTTGTGTGTCACCCGTCGGCTCTCTCGTCGGACGAGCTCTTGAGCATCTCCGGGCTCTCCGAGGTCGATATCGATCAAGCGATCGAGACGATCCGGCCGTATCGGATCATCGAACTCGCCGTCACCCAGCAAGGCCGGCGCATGGACATCATCAGCAATCAAGTGAGGGAGGGGCTACGACGTGCGCTCGAGAAAAACGAGCGAGACCGAATCCACAAGCGGACCATCGCCCACTTCGCTCAGAGGGTGGAAAACAGTTCCCGTTACTTTGAAACCATGGGCCACCACTACGAACAGATCGGGCTCGTGAGAGAGGCGCTGCTCATGCGTGTGCGCGCTCTTGCCACCGCGCGACGGGCTCAGGATGTCTTCGCACTCAGACGGCTGTGTGACGGGGGGATCGAGTACGTTCGACATCTGAGGAGCCGCGAGTGGCGGGCGCGCAAGTGGCTGATCGAAAGGTATTTCATCAAGGAGCGGGTGAACGCCGAGTGGAGGGTGACGAACAACGGGAACCTCGTCAAAGTCGTCGAGGATCACTTTGCGCGGCGGAAACGAGAGGTGCCGCTCAGTTTTCTCTACAAGTACGCGACCGCGCTGGAGAGAACGGGGAACATTGAGGCGTGCAAGAAGGTGCTCGAGGACGGCAAGGGTCGGATTGAGGACAAGAAGTCGGAGACGTACTATCTGTTGGTGTTGGAGGAGGGGAATGTGTTGTACAACGCGCAACAGCCGGCCGATTCGTTGAAGTTGCTCGACGAGATTCGCCCGGACGTACTCCGTTCAACCCATCGCGCGAGATTGTACGTCGTATACATGTTGGACTATCAGAGGATCGGTGATGTAGCCGCGGGTTTGCGTTATGGGAACCTCGCGTCGGAGTTGTCGATCGAGTCGGGACACTACGAGCATCTGCTGAGAGTAAAATACGAAGAGATCAAGAGTTTTCTCAACGCGTCGCGATATGCCGAGGCGAAGCGATCGGCGAGGGCGTCACTTCGAGTGGCGACAAAACACAAACAGTATCGAAGTCTGTGTCTGATCTTATTCGTCGTCAGTGCGGTGTACTATGAGGAGGCGAAGCACGACCGTGCTATCCGATACCTGGATCGATCTATTCGGATCGCGTTGGAGAATGGCATGGAAGAACAAGTCAACGAGTACATGTTGAGATATGCGATGATCTACCAGAATCTCGGCCGCTACGGCGACGCCATAAAGTGCGCGGAAACGGTAATTTCTCGTATCTTGGAATCTGGCGCTGTGGAGCAACTGTTTTACTCGTTGCTTGTTTTGTTTGAGGTGTCGTTATTGGCCCACAGCCCAAGGGCCGATGCGTATGCGGAGAGAGTCCGCGCGATGCGCAAAGATGTTCGGTCGACGTATCGAATCGGACTGTACTACAAATTGATGGGGGACTACTACAGACGCGAAGGAGAATGCGAACGCGCTCTCGAGGAATATCGCAAATCGAAGGAGATGTACGCCAAAGTTGCTTACGACGACGATATTGCCCGGGTCGATGTGGCAGTCGGAGAGATCCTGATCGATAGAGGGGAGATGAGTGGTGTCACCGCGTTGATCAAGGAGATCAGGAACAGAATTCTACACATGCAATCAATCGACCTTAAAGCGGAGTATTGTTTGTTGAATCTGAAATACTTCCGTCGGAAACGCGCGCCCGAGCGCCTTGTGAACAGATACGTCCACCGTTGTGAGACGATGCGAGAACGGATAGGTGATGCCTGGGTCGCCATGAAGATTGAGGCGGCTCTCTGCGAGGCCTATGCCAAGCGGGGTGATGTTCCTGAGGCGACGAGAAAGTTCGAACGATACTATGATCACGTCAAGCAAATGGCAGCCAACCTGCCGGATGCCGAGTGGTTGGAAGGCTTCAATCGGAGCCCGGAGCTTCGCCACATGGTCATTACATTCAAGGGGCTAAAAAAGAATCCTGGCCAGTTCGTATCGAACTGACCAGGACCTCGC
>Ga0315286_10000546_pt1 | contig 31793 bp, 33 predicted proteins | sample YL17G10_0_MG_FD_205038 | JGI IMG/M metagenome (GOLD analysis project Ga0315286, IMG submission 205038) | Sediment microbial communities from Yellowstone Lake, YNP, Wyoming, USA - YL17G10_0 | ecosystem: Environmental > Aquatic > Freshwater > Lake > Sediment | place: USA: Wyoming | collected... | reverse complement strand
CGGGCCATGACTCGTCCGGGCCGCCAAAGCCGTGTGACACGCTCTCCCCGTCACGCGGCGGCGGCGGAACGGGCCATTGATTGACTTTGTAACACCCGTTTCCCTATGGGTAGGCGGATCGCACATCATTTCGTGCGACGGCGGGCCAGGTGCTAGGTTTCGCGCACAGGCTCCCCGCCGGGGAGGGACACGCATGCTTTCGGACTGGCTCCCGTTTCTGATCTACGCGTTCTTCGCGGCGGCGATTCCCGCCACGATGGTGGCCGGCTCGTTCCTGTTCGCAACCCGCCCGAAGACGCGTACGAAGCAGCGCATGATCCCGTTCGAGTCGGGCGTCTCCGAGGGGCCGCCCGCCCAGGATCGCCGCTTCACGGTGAGCTTCTACCTCACCGCGATGCTCTTCATCCTCTTCGACATCGAGATCGTCTTCCTGTACCCACTCGCGATCCAGCTCGACGCCCTCGGCTGGTTCGGGCTGGTCGAGTTCCTCACCTTCATCGCGATCCTGCTCGTCGCCTACATCTACATCTGGCGCAAGGGGGCGCTCGAATGGCACTAGCCCGCAAGCTGCCCCTGCTCAGCAACCGCCCTCTCGCCAGGGCCGGGCTCAACTCCGAGCGCGTGCTGATGCCGAACAAGGGGCCCGGCGTCTTCGAGGAGGAGATCGACGGCATCGAGGATGCCCTCGGGATCACCACGGTCGAGAAGGCGGTCGCCTGGGCGCAGGCGAACTCGATGTGGCCCGACACGTTCGGCCTCGCCTGCTGCGCGATCGAGATGATGTCGATCGTCTCCTCCCGCTACGACATCTCCCGCTTCGGGATGGAGCGGTTCAGCTCGTCCCCACGCCAGGCAGACCTGCTGATCGTCTCCGGCCGCGTGACGCACAAGATGGCCGGCCCGCTGCGCCAGGTCTACGACCAGATGCTGGAGCCGAAGTGGGTCATCGCCATGGGCGCCTGCGCCAGCTCCGGCGGCATGTTCAACAACTACACGGTGCTGCAGGGTGTCGACAAGATCGTTCCCGTCGACGTCCACGTGCCCGGCTGCCCGCCGCGCCCGGAGGCGCTGATGGAGGGCATCGTGCGCCTGCACGAGAAGATCAAGGCCGGAGTGCCGCCCGCCTACATGATTCGCGGCGTCGCCCAATGACGGCTGTGTACGAGGGCGTCCCCGGGCTCGTGGAGACGACCGGAGGGCACGGCGAGACGACCCTCGTCGTCGACGCCGCCCGCATCGTCGAGGCCTGCTCCCATCTTCGTGACGAGCAGGGGTTCAACTTCCTCTCCGACGTGACGCCGACCGACTACCTCGGCTGGGGCGAGCGCGGAGTGTCCGGCTACCTGGGCACGACCGGCGGGCGCGACCTGCACGCCCCCGGCACGCAGGGGCTGCCGCGCACACCGGATGCGAAGCCGGCCCGCTTCGCCGTCAACTACCACCTCCTCCGGCTCACGGACGACCCCGTCCGTGTTCGCGTGCAGGCGTGGCTCGACGACGGCGAGGAGATCGACAGCGTCGTGCCCGTGTGGCCGACGGCCGACTGGTTCGAGCGCGAGGCCTGGGACATGTTCGGAATCGTCTTCCGCGGCCACCCCAACCTGACCCGGATCCTGATGGAGGACGACTGGGAAGGCCACCCGCTGCGCAAGGACTACCCGATCGGCGGGGAGCCCGTCCGGTTCTCGGGGCAGGAGTAGCGACGTGTCGGTGATCGAGCGCACCACGAAGATCTACGAGGGCTCGCGCATCCCGAGCCCGATTCCGACCATCCTCCAGGTCGATCCGAACGAGCACGCGCTCGACGACATCCTGACGATCAACTTCGGGCCGAACCACCCGTCGACGCACGGCGTGCTCCGCCTGGTCGTCGACCTCGACGGCGAGCACGTCGCCGGCCTCGCGGCCGTGATCGGCTACCTGCACACGGGCTTCGAGAAGACGATGGAGCAGAAGACGTGGTGGAAGTGCATCACCTATCCGGAGCGGATCGACTACGTCTCGTTCCAGGTCAACGAGCTCGCCTTCGTGCTCGCGATCGAGAAGCTGCTCGGGATCGAGGTGCCGCAGAAGGCGACCTGGATGCGGATGTGCCTGTCGGAGATGACCCGCATCCACTCCCACCTCGTCTGGCTCGGGACCTCGGCGCTCGAACTGGGCGCGATCTCGATGTTCTGGTACACGTTCGACGACCGCGACATGACCCTCGACCTCTTCGAGATGGTCTGCGGGACGCGAATGCACACCCGCTACTTCCAGGCAGGCGGCCTCGCCGAGGACATTCCCGAGGGCTTCTACGAGCAGGCCCGCGCGTGGTGCAAGAAGATGCCGAAGGCGATCGACGAGTACGAGGGGATCCTCGACCGGAATGCGATCTGGCTCAAGCGCACGAAGGGGATCGGCCTCCTCTCGGCCGACGACGCGATCGCGCTCGGCCAGTCGGGCCCCGTCCTGCGCGCCTCGGGCGTCAACTGGGATCTGCGCAAGAACATGCCGTACCTCGCCTACGACGAGGTGCAGTTCGACGTGCCGGTCTACTCCGAGGGCGACGTGTACGCGCGCTACAAGGTGCACATGGACGAGATGCGCGAGTCGGTGCGGATCGTCTCGCAGTGCCTCGACCGCCTGGAGGCGATGCGCGGCGAGCCGTGGATCGCCGACGACCGCAAGGTCGTCCTGCCGCCGCGCGAGGAGCTGCACACCTCGATGGAGTCGCTCATCCACCACTTCAAGATCGTCACCGAGGGGTACGTCGTGCCCGAGGGCGAGGTCTACGAGTGCGTCGAGTCGCCCCGCGGCGAGTTCGGCGTCTACGTCGTCTCGGACGGCGGCCCCAAGCCGTGGCGCGTCAAGTTCCGCGCCCCGAGCTTCGTGGCGCTGCAGGCGACGGCGACCTGCATGACGGGCGCGGCGATCGCCGACATGATCGCGGTCGTCGGCTCGCTCGACGGCGTCATGGGAGAGGTCGACCGGTGAGCGCGCTCTACGACGAGATCCAGGTGATGCGGGCGCAGTACCCGGAGAGTCTCTCGGCAGTGATGCCGGCCCTCCAGCTCGCCCAGGAGCGCAACGGCGGCTGGCTGTCCGAGCAGGCGTTCCGTGACGTCGCCGATGCGCTCGACCTGACTCCGGCCTACTGCCTCTCGATCGCGTCGTTCTACGACATGTTCCGGCTCGAGCCCACCGGCGAGCACGTGATCGAGGTCTGCACGAACGTCTCCTGCGGGCTGAAGGGTGCCCAGCAGGTGGTCGAGGCCTTCGAGCGCGGGCTCGAGATGCGGGCGGGAGAGACGACAGACGACTTCACCCTGCGTACGGTCGAATGCCTCGGCGGCTGCGGCTGGGCCACGATCGTCGCCGTCGACAACAGGCACCGGCTGCACGTGCAGGCCGAGGACGTACCCCGGATCGTGGCCGAGCTGCGCGGGGTCGAGTGGGTCGAACCGGACGACGAGGCCGATGTCGACGCCTGAGATCGTCTTCGCCGGCTGCAACGGCGGCGCACTCACGGAGATCGCCGACTACGAGGCCGTCGGCGGCTTCCAGGCACTCGCGAAGGCGCGTGCACTCACGCCTGACGACGTGATCGCCGAGCTCAAGGCCTCGAACCTGCGGGGCCGCGGCGGCGCCTTCTTCCCCACCGGCATGAAGTGGAGCTTCGTCCCGAAGCCGGACAAGCTCGACAAGCCGCACTACCTCGTGATCAACGCCGACGAGTCCGAGCCGGGCACGTTCAAGGATCGCGAGATCATGCTGCGGGTTCCCTTCCGCTTCCTCGAGGGCGCGCTCATCGCAGCCCACGCGATCGAGTCGACGCACGTCTTCATCTACATCCGCGGCGAGTACGAGGCCGAGTTCGAGGTGCTCGTCGCGTCGCTCGAGCAGATGCGCGCCAAGCGGCTCCTCGGCGACGTCACGATCGTCCTCCACCGCGGTGCCGGCGCCTACATCTGCGGCGAGGAGACCGCGCTCCTCGAGTCGCTCGAGGGCAAGCGCGGCCAGCCCCGGACGAAGCCGCCGTTCCCGGCGATCGCCGGCCTCTACGCCTCGCCCACCGCCGTCAACAACGTCGAGTCGATCACGACCGCGACGTCGGTGCTGGAGCTCGGCGGGGAGGAGTACGCGAAGCTCGGAGTCGAGAACTCCGCCGGCACGCGCGTCTTCTCGCTCTCCGGCAACGTGGTCAACGGCGGCAACTACGAGCTACCGCACGGCTTCCCCCTCCGCGACCTGATCAACGACATCGGCGGCGGCATCGCGGACGGCCGCACGCTCAAGGCCGTGATCCCCGGCGGGTCGTCCACGGTCGTGCTGACCGCCGACGAGGCCAACACCGTCACGCTCGACTTCACCTCGCTCGTCGGCGCCGGCACCGCTATCGGCTCGGCCGCCGTGATCGCTATCGACGACCGCTGTTGCATGGTGCAGCTCGCCGTCCGCGTCTCGCAGTTCTACCAGCACGAATCCTGCGGCAAGTGCACGCCCTGCCGGGTCGGCACCAAGTGGCTGACGACCATCCTCCAGAAGATCGAGGACGGCCGCGGCACGCAGGCCGACATGGACCTGCTCGTGTCGGTGGCGGAGCGGATCAACGGCAAGTGCCTCTGCCCGCTCGGCGACTCCGACGCGATCGCGGTGATGAGCTACTTCGACAAGTTCCGCGATGAGTTCCAGGCGCACATCGACGAGGGCGGCTGCCCGTTCCACGGCTCGTCGTCACTCGATCAGCTGCTCGCGCCCGTCGCGATGCACATCCACGAGCACACCCCGGTGCACGCATGAGCGAGATCGTCAAGGTCACGATCGACGACCGCGAGGTCGATGTCCCGAAGGGGACGGGTCTCGTCGAGACCGCCGCCGCCGCCGGGGTCGAGATCCCCGTCTTCTGTTACGAGCCCCGGCTCGGCCCACCCGTCGGCGCCTGCCGGATGTGCCTCGTCGAGGTCGAAGGGCTGCCGAAGCTCCAGGCCGGCTGTTCGCTCACCGCACAGGACGGCATGGTCGTGAAGACCGCGGCGTCCTCCGAGAAGGCCGCCGAGGGGCAGAACGCGACGCTCGAGTTCATCCTCGTCAACCATCCGCTCGACTGCCCCGTCTGCGACAAGGGCGGCGAGTGCCCGCTGCAGGACCTCACCTTCCGCTACGGGCCCGGCAACACGCGGATGTCGTTCTCGAAGATCACGCTCGAGAAGCCGATCCCCGTCTCCCCCCTGATCGCGCTCGACCGCGAGCGCTGCATCCTCTGTTATCGCTGCACGCGGTTCTCCTCCGACGTCGCCGAGGACAACCAGCTCGTCGCGCGCAACCGCGGCGCCCACACCGAGATCACGACGTTCGAGAGCGACCCGTACAGGGCGCCGTTCTCGGGCAACGTGATCGAGCTCTGCCCGGTGGGCGCGCTCACCTCGACGCAGTACCGTTTCGAGGCGCGGCCCTGGGACATCCAGAACGTGCCGACCGTCTGCGGCCTCTGCCCGGTCGGCTGCAACGTCAACGCGACCGTCCGCGAGGGCAAGGTCAAGCGCATTCTCTCGCGCAACCATCCCGAGGTCGACGGCGGCTGGCTCTGCGACAAGGGCAGGTTCACGTACCCGCACCTGCAGGCCGATGACCGGATCACCGAGCCGCTCGTCCGCGGGCCTCTCGGCCTCGAAGCCGTCAGCTGGGATGCGGCGCTCGACCGCGCGGAGGAGCTGCTCCGCGGCGCGGGCACGCGCATCGTCACCTCTCTCTCGGGCTCGGAGACCGTCGAGCAGGCCTACGCGCTCGCCCGCCTGCTCCGCGGCGGCCTCGGAGCGCACGCCGCCGTGCTGCCAGAGTCGACCTCCGACGCGCTCGATGCCTTTCGCCTGCCGCTCTCCTCGCTCGCGGCGGCCGAGCTCGTCGTGGTCGTCGGCGACGACGACGTCGCCGAGCGGGCTCCCGTCGTCGACCTCTGGCTCAAGGCCGGCCGCCGCAACGGCGCCGAGATCGTGCGCTACGGACCCACCGGCGACGTACCGACCGGGCCCGGGGGCGCCGCAGCAGCGCTCCGTGCGCTCGTCGAGCCGGGCAGCGAGCTGGGCGCGAGGCTTCGCGCTTCCGAGCGGGCGATCCTCGTCTGGTCGGGGAGCGGCGGCGGTGGCGGTGCCCGGCTGGCCGAGGCCGCACACGCGCTCGGCTTCGAGGAGAAGCCCGGCAGCGGCGCCTTCCACCTGCCCGCGACGCCGAACGGCCGTGGCGTCGCCGCGGCGTGGGCTGCAGCGGCCGACGAGGACGACGCCAACCCCGAACCGATCGGCCTCCTGATCGTCTCCGGCGACGAGGCTGCCGCCGACCCCGCCGTGCGCGCGCTCGCCGAGCATGCGGAGACGGTGATCGCGATCACGATGTTCCACGGGCTCGCCGTCGGCTGGGCCGACCTCGTCCTACCGGCGACGAGCTCGCTCGAGCGCGACGGCACCCTGCTCAACCTGGAGGGCCGCCTGCAGCGCCTGCGTCGCACGGTGATCGCCCCGGTTCCCGACGAGCAGGCCTGGATCGCAAAGCTCGCAGAGCGCTTCGACGTCGAGCTCTCGCCCCACGCGGTCGTCGTCTTCGACGAGCTCTCGGCACGGATCTTCGGCGGTGTCGACGGCTCGGAGCTCAACGGGACCGCCGCGCTTCCGGCCCGGACGCCGTACGTCGCGCCCGATCCTGCCCCGGAGGCGAAGCCGCTCACGCAGCCAAAGCCGGCCGGCCAGCACTTCCTCGGCGAGCTCCGGCTTGTCCGCTACCGACCGCTCTTCTCCGGGCCGTTCGTCGAACGGGTCGGAGAGCTCGGCTTCCAGCGCCCGCCGGCCGAGCTCGAGCTGTCGGCAGCTGACGCCGCGAAGCGGACGATCGCGACGGGAGACACGGTCGTCGTGCGCTCGAACGGCACCTCGGTCGAGCTGCGGGCGCGCGTCAACCGCAAGCTCGTCGAAGGGGTCGCCCGCGTGCCCGACGAGCACGCCAGCGACCTGCACCTGCTCGTGGAGGTTGTGAAGCCGTGATTCGGCGCCCGCACACCACAACGCGAAACCCAGGAGACAGGCTGAAGCCTGTCACCGGTGAGCTGTCGTGAGCCTCCCCAACCTCCTGCTCTCGTCCGGCTCGAACGGCGAGCCCTGGTGGATCGCGGTTGTCAAGGCGTTCATCGTGATCAACCTCGTGCTCGTCACCTTCGCGTACCTGACGCTCGCGGAGCGGAAGATCATGGGCCGGATGCAGCTGCGCTACGGCCCCAACCGGGCCGGCCCCTACGGTCTCCTGCAGCCGATCGCCGACCTCGTCAAGCTGATCCGCAAGGAGAGCTTCTTCCCTGCCGCCGCGATCGACGTGCTCTATATCTTCGCGCCGTTCCTCGCCGCCTTCACCGCGCTCTGCACGTTCTCCGTGATCCCGTGGGGACCGGGCTGGGAGATCGACGGCTACCAGATCAACGGCTACGTCGCCGACCTCCCGATCGCGCTCCTCCTGATCTTCGCGATCGGCTCGATCGGCATCTACGGCTTCATCCTCGGCGGCTGGGCCTCCGACTCGAAGTTCGCGCTCCTCGGCTCGATGCGCACCTGCGCGCAGCTCGTCTCGTACGAGGTCTCGCTGGCGCTGAGCGTGCTCGGTGTGATCCTGATGGCGCGCTCGCTCTCGCTCGTCGACATCGTGGCGGCCCAGACCGGCGGCGCCTGGTACAGCACCTGGTTCGTCCTGCCGCAGTTCGTCGGCTTCGTGATCTTCCTGATGGCAGGCACCGCAGAGACGGCGCGCGCGCCCTTCGACCTCCCGGAGGCCGAGCAGGAGCTCGTCGCCGGCTACCACACCGAGTACGGCGGCATGCGCTTCGGCCTCTTCTCGATGTCCGAGTACATCAACCTGATCACCCTCACCGCCCTCTGCGTGACGCTCTTCCTCGGCGGCTGGCACGGGCCGTGGTTCCCCGGGCCGCTCTGGTTCCTGATCAAGCTGTTCCTCCTCCTGTTCGCGTTCATCTGGGTGCGGACGACCCTGCCGCGGCTCCGCTACGACCAGCTGATGCGCTTCGGCTGGAAGGTGCTGCTTCCCGTCGCAACCCTCAACGCCGTGATCACGGCGATTCTGGTGGTGGCCATCTGATGGCCCCGCAGCCGTTCGGCACCCTGAAGGGGTTCGGCGTCACCTTCCGGCAGATCTTCCGGAAGCCGATCACCCAGCAGTACCCGGAGTTCAAGCGCGCCGTCTACCCGCGCTTCCGCGGCCGTCACATGCTGCACCGGCACGAGAACGGCCTCGAGAAGTGCGTCGGCTGCTCCCTCTGCGCGGCCGCCTGCCCGTCCGACTGCATCAGGGTCGTCGCCGCCGAGAACACGGGCGAGAACCGAGTCTCCGCCGGCGAGCGCTACGCGCGCATCTACGAGATCAACATGAGCCGCTGCATCTTCTGCGGCTACTGCGAGCTCGCGTGCCCGTTCGACGCGATCACGCTGGGCAACCAGTTCGAGATCTCCGAGTACTCGCGCGACGACCTGATCTACACGAAGGACATGCTGCTGACGGAGCCGATCAAGCGTGTGCCCGTGCAGGACGCAGACCTCTTCGACACACCCATCCCGGCCTACAAGACCTCGTCCTGATGGGCAACTTCCTCGTCTGGGTGATCTGGATCGCGGCCGCGCTCGCGTGCATCTCCACCGGCGTCGCCGTGATCAGCTTCACGAACCCGTTCTACTCGGCGCTCGCACTGATCGGGAACCTCGCCTCGCTGGCGGTGCTCTTCCTGCTCGCATCCGCCGAGTTCGTCGCCGCAGCGCAGATCCTCGTCTACGCCGGCGCCGTGATGGTGATGTTCCTCTTCGTGATCGCCTACCTCGGCGGGCGCGCGGATGCGCCGTGGGCCGGTGGGCCGCGCTGGCTCCAGCTCGGGGCGTTCATCGTCGGTGCGGCGCTCCTGATGGAGGTGATCGTCGCGCTCGCGACCAAGGCTGGCGGCGACCTCTCCGACGGCGAGGAGCTCTCGCGCTCGTTCGGGAGCCCGGCCGAGATCGGCCGGCTGTTCCTGACCGATCACCTGCTCGCCTTCGAGATCACCTCGATCGTGCTGCTCGTCGCGGCCGTCGGCGGCGTCGTGCTCGGCATGAAGTCCTCGGCGGAGGACAACGCCTGATGCTCGGCCCCGACACCACCTGGTACGTCGCAGTCGCCGCCGTCCTCTTCGGGATCGGCACCACGGGCGTGATCCTGCGCCGGAGCCCGCTGATCGTGCTCCTCTCGCTCGAGATCATGCTCAACGCCTCGAACCTGGCCCTCGTCGGCTTCTCGCGCCACTTCGCCACGGTCGACGGCCAGGTCTTCGCGATCTCCGTGATGGCGGTCGCCGCCGCAGAGGTTTGCGTCGGTCTCGGGCTGATCGTCGCCTTCACGCGCCGCAAGATGGAGCTCGACGTCGACACCCTGACGGAGCTGCGCGGATGATCGCCGGCGCCTGGCTCTGCCTGCTCGCGCCCCTCGCCGGGGCGCTCCTGATAACCCTCGCCGGGACGCACATCTCGCGGTCGGCCGCGGCCTGGATCTCGACCGGCTCGGTGTTCGTCGGCTTCGCCGGCGCCGCCGTCGCATTCCTCCAGGTGGCCGGAGAGAACGTGGACGATCGCGAGCACCTCTCGACCGCCTACACGTGGCTCGGCGTTCCCGGGTTCAAGGTGGCGATGCAGATCCTCGTCGACCCCGTCTCGCTGACGATGATGCTGATCATCACCGGCGTCGGCGGGCTGATCGTCTGGTACTCGATGGGGTACATGAAGGGCGAGGACGAGGAGCGCCGCTACTTCGCCTACATGGCCTTCTTCGTCTTCGCGATGCTGATGCTCGTGATGGGCGGCAACCTGCTGCTGCTGCTCGTCGGCTGGGGTCTCGTCGGCCTCGCCTCGTACCTCCTGATCGGCTTCTATCACGACCGGCCCGAGGCGGTCGCCGCGGCCAAGAAGGCGTTCATCATGAACGCGATCGGCGACGCCACGATGGCCCTCGGCTTCTTCCTGCTGATCGCGAAGACGGGCTCGCTCGACTTCTCGACGGTCTTCGCGGCCGCGTCCGACGGTTCGCTGTCCTCGAGCACCGCGAACCTCGTCGCCCTCGGCCTGCTCGGCGGCGCGATCGCCAAGTCGGCCCAGCTGCCGCTGCACACGTGGCTTCCGGACGCGATGGAGGGCCCGACGCCCGTCTCCGCCCTCATCCATGCCGCGACGATGGTGACCGCCGGCGTCTACCTGATCGTGCGCACCCACGCCATCTTCGAGGCGGCCCCGAACGTGCAGCACCTCTCCGCGATCATCGGCGGCGTCACGATCATCGTCGCGGGCGTGATCGCGCTCGTGCAGTGGGACATCAAGCGCGTGATCGCGTACTCGACGATGTCGCAGATCGGCTACATGTTCCTCGCAGCCGGCATCGGCGCTTACGGCTACGCGATGTTCCACCTGATGACGCACGCCTTCTTCAAGGCGCTGCTCTTCCTCTCGGCCGGCATCATCATCCACCACCTCGCGGGCGAGCAGGACATCCGCAGGATGGGGGGCCTGCGGAAGGTGATGCCGTTCACGCACGCGGCCTTTCTCGTCGGCGCGCTCGCTCTCGCCGGCATCCCGCCGCTCTCCGGCTTCTGGTCGAAGGACGGGATCATCTCGTCGGCCCTCGCCGAGGGCGGAGCGCTCGGGTACACGCTGGTCGTGATCGGGCTGGTCGGCGCGCTGCTCACCGGCGCCTACACGTTCAGGCTCTACTACCTCGTCTTTCACGGCGAACCGTCCGAGCTGGTGCTCGAGCACTCGGGCGGCCACGGCTCCGGCCACTCGTACGGGCAGGAGGACGCCCAGAGCCATGACGGGCACGGTCACGCCGAGGGGCCGCTCTCGATGCTGATCCCCGTCGGGGTGCTCACCGTGCTCGCGGCGATCGGCGGGCTCGTGGTGATCCCCGGCGTCTGGGAGCCTTTCCTGACCTGGATCGACGGGGTCGCCGAACCGCTCGTGACGCCGACGGTGGCCCAGGAATACGCGACGAGCGCCGTCGCGGTGGCGCTCGCCGCCGCGGGCATCTGGCTCGCACGGCGTGCGTTCGCGGCCGGTCGCGAGCTCGTCGCCGACGGAGCCGTTCGCACCACGCTCGAGCACAAGCTCTACTTCGACGAGCTGTACGACACGGTCTTCTCCCGCCCGGCCCAGGTGATCGCGAATCGGCTCCGCACCGATATCGAGGAGCCGATCGTGCAGGGCTCGCTGGGCGAGATCGGCGCAGGCGTCAGCGATGCCGCGGTCGGCACGGCACGGCTCCAGACCGGCCTCCTGCGCTCGTACGCGCTCGTCATCGCGGCGTCGGTCGCCGTGCTCGTCGTCGTCTTCCTGGCGGCCCGCTGATGCTGACGAGCATGCTCATCGTGCTCCCGATCGTCGGCGCGCTCGTCGTCTGGGCGGCCCCGCTGCCGCGCGAGGCAACCGCGGCGCTCGCGGTGCTCGTCGCCCTCGCCGAGGTCGTCCTCTGGGTCGTCACGCTCGTCGGCTTCGATTTTTCCTCCCCGGTTCTGCAGGACTCCGCCCAGCGCGAGTGGTTCGGCGACCTCGGGGTCAGCTACCACGTCGGCTTCTACGGCTTCTCGCTCTGGCTCGCAGGGCTGACGGTCGTCGTCGGTGCGTCGGCGATCGGCTTCGGCGCCTGGGTCGGCCGGGATCGGGCCCGGGCCTACTACGGGCTCATGCTCTTCCTGATCGGCGCCGTCGTCGGCGTCTTCGCCTCGCAGGATCTCCTCCTCTTCTACGTCTTCTTCGAGGCGATGCTGATCCCGATCTACGTGCTCGTCGGCGTCTGGGGCGGCCCGAACCGGATCTCGGCCACAGTCACGTTCGTGATCTACACGATGGCCGGGTCGCTCCTGATGCTCGCCTCGATCGTCGTCTTCGGCATCTCGCAGGGCACGTTCAGCCTGATCGACTCCGGTACGAGCGGCAACGACTGGGTCTTCCTCGGCTTCCTGATCGCGTTCGCCGTGAAGGCGCCGCTGCTCCCGTTCCACGGGTGGCTGCGGACGGCGTATACGGAGGCACCACCCGAGGTGGCGGCGCTGCTCTCCGGCGTCGTCTCGAAGGCCGCCGTCTACGGGCTGATCTGGATCGTGCTCCGTCACTTCCCAGGTCCGGTGGACAGCTGGCGCACGGTCGTGCTCGTGCTCGCCGCGGCCGGGCTCGTCTACGGCTCGCTGCTCGCGTTCCGGCAGCCCGATGTGCGTGGGGTGATCGCGTACTCGTCGATGGGGCAGATGAGCCTGATCGTGCTCGGCATCTTCTCCGCCAACAGCCTTGGCATCACGGGCGCGATCCTCCACTCTGTCAGCCACGGTCTCGTCTCCGCCGCGATGTTCCTGCTCGCCGCGATGCTGATCCAGCGGACCGGTACCGACCGCTTCGCGGATCTCGGTGGGCTCGCGAAGGGCCGCCCTGCGCTCGCGACGATCATCATGGTCTCCGGCATGCTGACCCTCGCCGTACCGGGCTCCGCCAACTTCGCCGGTGAGTTCGCGATCCTGGCCGGCGTCTTCACGCAGGGCTGGGGGTACGCCGCCGTCGGTGCAGTCGCGATCGTGCTCGCCGCCATGTACACGCTGCGGCTGATCTCGGCAGTGCTCCACCGGGATCGCGGCGACGCCGTTCGCGAGGAGTCGCTCGACCTGCGCTTCGGCGAGCTCGCGCTCGTCGTCCCGCTGGTCGCAGTTCTCCTCGCCCTCTCGGTCTGGCCGGCGTCGATCAGCGAGCACTCGTTCCCGACCTCCCGGCCCGTCTCCTCCTCGACGGAGGCAACGGAATGATCGTCGCCGCGTCGATCGTCACTCCGAGCGTCGACTGGCTCGCGCTCTCGCCGTCGCTCGCGCTGCTCGCCGCCGCGGCGATCTGCCTCCTCGGGGCCGTCCTCGTCCCGGCAGGGCCACGCCGAATCTTCTCCGCCACGGTTGCGGGCGGCGGCTTCGTCGCCGCAGGCGTGCTCGCAGCCGTCCTCTTCGACCGCTCGCCCGAGCAGCAGCTCCTGATCGCCGAGTCGATGACGCGCGACCGCCTCGCCGCCCTGACGCAGATCCTCGTCGCCGGGTTCGGCCTCGCCGCGGTGTTCGTCTCGTGGGGCGACGGCCGCCGCGACCACGTCGGGGAGTACTACGCGCTGCTCGCTGCCGCAGGCGGCGGGATGGCCTTCTTCGTCTCGGCCGGGAACCTGATGACGCTCTTCCTCGGGCTCGAGTGGTTCTCGATCGCGCTCTACATCCTGGTTGCGCTCGACACCCACCGCAAGGAGTCGCTCGAGGCGGGGCTCAAGTACCTGATCGTGGGCAGCTTCGGCTCGGCGATCCTGCTGTTCGGCTCGGCCCTGACCTACGGCGCCACCGGCGAGCTCGGCTTCAACGCGATCCGGGATGCCACCGGTGCCGACGATCCACTCTTCGTGGCGGGCCTCGCCATGATCATCGCCGGTCTCGCCTTCAAGGCATCGGCAGCGCCCTTCCACATGTGGACGCCCGACGTCTACGAGGGCGCGCCGACACCCGTGACGGCGTTCATGTCGGCAGCGACCAAGGCCGTCGCCCTCGTCGTCATGTTGCGCGTGCTCGTGACGGCATTTCCCGAGCAGGCCGAGATCTGGTCGGTCGCGGTCGCCGTCCTCGCGGTCGTCTCGCTCGTGATCGGCAACCTCGCCGCGCTCGCCCAGAAGAGCATCAAGCGGATGCTCGCCTACTCGTCCGTGTCGCAGGCAGGCTTCATGCTGATTGCGATCGCCGCCGACAACGAGCTCGGCGGCAAGGCGCTGCTCTTCTACCTGATCCCGTACGGGGCGGCATCGATCGGTGCGTTCGCGGTCGTCGCGGCCCGCGAGCGGGAGCTCGGCCGCGAGGTGACGCTCGCCACGCTGGCAGGATGGGGCTGGGAGCGTCCGTTCTACGGCGCCGCCATGTGGGTGTTCATGCTCGGCTTTGCCGGATTCCCGTTCACGGGCGGGATGATCGGAAAGTTCTACGTCTTCAGCGCCGCCTACGAGGCGGGCTGGTGGTGGCTGATCGTGATCGGGGTCATTGCCACAGCCGTCAGCGTCTACTACTACCTGGCGGTCGTGCGGTCGCTCTACATGCGGCCCGCATCGGCCCGCGCCGACCTCGTCGTCGCCGGCGGCTCGCCGGCGCCCGACCCGGCGCTCGAGCTCGCGATCGGGGTCGCCGTCCTCGTCACGGTCGGCTCGTTCTTCTTCGTGGGGCCGCTGATCGACCTGACAGAGAAGGCCGTCGCGTCGCTGCCCTTCTGAGCTCGATCGCGTCTTCGCGGCGAAATCGGCACAGACACGTCACACTTTCGGCCCTACGATCGGACGGGTGTTTCGCCGACCGCGATCCCGGCAGATACCGATCGACCGACACGATGTGGACGCCGTTCTCGCGGGCCTGTTCGACATCAGAGCTGAGCTTCTATCGATTCGAGCGCTCCACGAGCGCGAAGAGCAGCGGCGGGCCGAGCTCGCCGAGCTGGGCTTCTTCAGCCGCCTCGTTCGCCGCCTGGCCGCCTGAGTCGTTCTCCGGCGCACCGGTGGTTTACGCTGAGCAGATGGTCTCCCTCACCTGGCTCGGCCACGCCGCCTTCCGCTTCGACCTCCCCTCGGGAGATCGGATCTACGTCGATCCGTTCCTGGCCGGCAATCCATCGTGCCCCGCCTCGGAACTCGAGCCGGAGCGTGTCGATGCGATCCTCGTCACGCACGGCCACGGCGATCACGTGGGCGACGCCGTGAAGCTGGCGCGCGCGTTCGCCTGCCCCGTGATCGCCCAGGTCGAGCTCCGCGAGCTGCTCGCAGCCGAGATCGGGGCCGACATGACGCAGGCGCTCAACAAGGGTGGTGGCCGAGAGCTCCTCGGCTCGCGCGTGACGCTGACGCACGCTAACCACTCGTCGTCCTACAACGGCAACTACACCGGAGAGTCGTGCGGTTTCGTCGTCGAGACGCCGGGCCGGCCGACGCTGTACTTCGCCGGCGACACGAACGTGTTCGGCGACATGGCGCTGATCGGCCGCATCTATGCGCCGGCCGTCGCCGTCCTCCCGATCGGGGATCACTTCACGATGGGGCCGCGCGAAGCGGCGGTCGCCGCCGAGCTCGTCGGGGCGCCGCGCATCATCCCCAGCCACTACGGCACGTTCCCGCTCCTGACCGGGACGCCCGAGGCGCTGCGCGAGCTCCTGCCGGCCGACGTCGAGCTCGTCGCACCGGCGCCCGGCGAGACTGTCGCGCTGTGACGGGGCGCGAGCGCTGGTTCGGGGCGACCGGGAGAAAGGTGCCCGAGCTCGCGCTCGCCGGCACGATCGACCTCACCGAAGCGCTCGAGCTCGACGACGTCACCGACGTACCTGCCCTCCGGGCTGCGCACGCGAGCGGCGTGCCGGTCGTCGTCCACGCCGACTCCGTCGAGGGGATCGCTGCGGCGCTCGCCCGGCCGGAGGTCTCGTGCGTGCTCGTCGCGGACGCGGCCCTCCTGCACATCGACCTGGCAGATCTGACCTATGGGTAGAGCCCCGTCGGTCGTGCCGGCACGATTGCGGGACGCGGTATGACTGAGCGCTTCCGGGTGATGCGGCTGGACGAGGTCGACGGCTACGCCGACGAGGGACGTCCGCGCTGGCACATGATCCGAGCCATGCTCGGAATCGAGTCGTTCGGAATCAACGCGTGGCGGGCGACGGAGGCGGGCCAGGCGATCATCGGCGAGCACGACGAGCTCGGCGCCGGGGCGGGCGGCCATGAGGAGCTGTACTTCGTCGTCTCGGGACGAGCGACGTTCACCGTGGACGGCGAGCTCGTCGCGGCGCCCGAGGGCTCTCTCGTCTACATCAAGGACCCGCAGACGCGCCGGAGCGCGATTGCCGACGAGGCTGCGACGACGATCCTCGTGATCGGCGGGCGCCCGGGTTCACGGTTCACCGTGTCACCATGGGAGCGATCCGCCGAGGCGTTGCGCTTCTGGACGACGGGAGAGTGGGACCGCGCCATCGAGGTGCTCGAAGCGCAACTCGCCGAGGACCCGGGCAACGCGAACGTGCTCTACAACCTCGCCTGCGCCGAGAGCCGCGGGGGAAACGCCGACGCGGCGCTCGACCATCTCGCCCGCTCGATCGAGCTCGAGCCGAGCTTCGCCGCACTTGCCCGCGGCGACACCGACCTCGACGCCATCCGTGGCGAAGACCGCTTTCCAAAGAGTCGCGCCTGAGGCGGACGGCGTCAGGCGTCGCCGGGAAGGCGGACGCCGGCAGCGAGATCCCGGAACGCGGGCACGGGATCGTGCTCCGGCCGCGCGACGAGGAGCACCGCCGAGTGCTCCGGGCCGGCAAGCGCCGAGACGAATAGCTCCAGCCCGATCGCCAGAGCGAACGCCTTGTGGGCGAGCGGGCCCCCGAACGGCACGAGTTCCTCGGGGCTCGCGCGGCCTGCGATCACGTCGCCATGGGTGACGGCGCCCATCGAAACGTCCGTGACGAGCGATTCTCCCTGCGCGGACGGGATCGCGATCGCGAGCGGGTTCGTGCCGGTCAGCGGCTCGCCGCCCGAGGGCGGGGGCAGCCGGCGCGGCGAGGTCGCCGTCAGCAGGGCGACGTAGCCGGCTCCGGCGAGGCGCCTGACCCAGTAGCCGAGGGAGCCCGTCGGGAAGCACCGCGAGGCTACGACGAGACAGGCGCCGTCGACCCCCTCTGCCACGATGGCGTCGCAGATCGCAGCGAGGGTGAGGTAGCCGAGCGTGCCGTTTCCGTCCCATCGGTCTATACCATTCTCGGCCGGCCGCCTCACCGGCCGCACGGCGCGGTCGAACGGCTGCTGCTCGAGCCAGGGGATCCGCGAGAAGCCGTGGCCGTGCTTGCCGCGCCGCTCGGCGTCCGCGAAGTGGTCGAACAGCACCCTCGTCTCGGCAGGCGGCAGTCCGAGGGCCTGGAGCCGCGTCAGTGCCTCGTTCGGGGTCACGAAATCACCCTACTGGTGCTGCGATTTACGCAGCGCTTACGTTCCCCGCGTGACTTCCACACACGTCCGAAGGAAACTGCCCCTGCAAGCAACTCTCAGGAGGAGAAATCGATATGCGCAAGACTCTCATCATCGCCGCAGGCGCCGCAGTTGCCCTTGTGGCTGCTGCCGTCGCGATGGCGGCCGTGTTCACCGCCGCCGGCGTCAGCGCCACCACCGCCACGCTGACCACGATCACGCCGTCAGACGTGACGACCCGGCCCTGCACCGGAGCAGACGGCAAGTCATTCGCCGTCACGAACGGCCACTACACCGGGACGGCCGACTTCACAACCCCGGCCACCGAGCTCGACGGGCCACTGACGATCCACGCCCGCACCACGGTCGAGACGACCGCAGCGTCGGCCAAGCTCGGCTACGTCGAGGGCTCGTTCCGGATCAAGGACGACGACACGCGCGTCTCCGGCAAGTTCTGGGGCACGCTGGACGCATCCGGCAAGCTCGCCGGCTTTCTCACGGGCTCGTCCCGCGGGAGCCACGCGATGGTGCTCGGCACGCTGAGCGGCACGTTCGCCCCGGCCACCGGCTTCGTCGGCTCCGCCTCGCTCGGCACGAATAGCGCGTCGACGGTACTCGCCGTCGTCGCCGGCCCGGTCTGCAAGGGACCGAAGCCCGAGCCGAAGCCGAAGCCCGGCCGGCCGGTCGAGGTCAAGGGTGACGTGACCGGCCTCGACACGGTGCTTCCGGATCTCTCGATCACCGTGACCCCGAAGAAGGGCGACCCCAAGACGTGTGCGATCGACGGATCGTCCCCTTCGACCGCCCTGTTCCCGGTCGGGACGAAGGACGTCGAGATGAAGTGCATGTGGGTCGGAACCCCCACTGCCGTCTTGACGCTGCGCGAACTGCACAAGCACAAGTAACCACCGACACGCACCGAACTCGCGGAGGGCGCCTACGGGCGCCCTCTGTCGTTCCCGGGGCTCTACGAGAGGACGGTCAGCGGCTTGCGGATCGAGCCGCGGCGCGTCTTCTGGATCCGCTCGGCAAGCGCAACGACCGCGGCCGTCGCCTCGGCGTCTGGGGCCGCCTCGAGGATCGGCGTGCCGGCGTCGGCCGCCTCGCGCAACGCCGGATCGAGCGGGACGCTCCCGAGCAACGGTACTCCGATCTCGTCGGCAAGACGCTGCCCGCCGCCCGAGCCGAAGATCTCCTGGCCGGTGCCGACGAGGTACGACATGTTCTCGACGACGCCGATGATCCGCATGCCGACCTTCTCGGCCATCCCGGCCGCGCGGACGGCGACCTGCTGGGCGGCGGGCTGCGGCGTCGTCACGATCACGACCTCGGCGCGCGGCAGCAGCTGGCCCAGCGAGATCGCGACGTCGCCCGTCCCGGGCGGCATGTCGACGACGAGCGTGTCGAGCTCTCCCCAGTAGACGTCGGAGAGGAACTGCTCGAGCGCCCGGTGCAGCATCGGGCCGCGCCACATCACCGGCGCGTTGTCGTCGAGGAAGAACCCGATCGACATCAGCTTCAGGTCACCGCGGACGGGGGGAACGATCATCGTGTCGACGACCACCGGCCGCTGCTGCACGCCCAGCATGTGCGGGATCGAGTGGCCGTAGACGTCGGCGTCGAGCACTCCGACCTTCTCGCCGCGCGCAGACAGCGCCGCAGCGAGGTTCGCCGTCAGCGTCGACTTGCCGACGCCACCCTTGCCCGACGCGATGGCGATGACCCGCGTCGTCGGGGAGAGCGAGATCGACTTCTCGGGGCGCCCGCCCCGCAGCCGTGCGGACAGCGCCGCCTTCTCGTCCGGGCTCATCACGTCGAAATGGAGCTCCACCGCGGTGACCCCCTCGACGCCGCCGACGAATCGCTGCACCTGGTCCTCGAACGAGGCGCGCATCGGGCAGCCCGCGACGGTCAACGCGATCGTGACCTCGACCCGGCCGTCGTCGTGGATCACGACGTCGCGCACCATCTCGAGCTCGGTCACGGGCTTGTGCAGCTCGGGGTCGATCACCGACTCGAGCGCCGTCAATATCGCATCCCGGGCAGGCAGCATCGTCGTCCGAGCCTACCAGCGGCCTACGTAGTTGCCCGCGGAATGACAGGGGGGTTTCCGCGGCGCTGCGGGGGTGTCACCCGATGCCGCGAGGCGCCACGGAGACGAGGGTTAGGCATCAGCTGCAGACCGACGTTCGGGAGGTAGAGACAGTGGGCAGGCGAAAATGGCTCGAGTACGGCGGGATCGCCTCGGGCGTGATTCTGATTGCGTTCGGGATCGGCGCCATCGGGATGAGCATCAACGGATACATGACGGTGAACGACAGCCTCAAGGCGGAGCGGATCACGAGTGAGGCGACGGAGGGAATGACCCCGGACAAGATCGCCGAGGACGCGAAGGCAGCCGGCCTCCCCGAGTCGACGCCACTCCCGTCGTGCAGCGTCGAAGGCCAGGACATCGACAACGCCACGAAGGCCCGGTGCTTCGCCGAGTACATCCGGGTGCACGCCCTCGAGGCCGCGGGCGGGCTGACGTACTCGGAACTGGGGCGCTACACGGCGAAGGACGGCGATCCGAAGGGCACGAACGACGCTGGCGCCGCCGAGATCGATCCGAAGACGAGCAGGCCGGTCTCGAACCCGACGCGGGATACCTGGGTGACCGCGACCGCACTCTCGACGGCCCTGAACGTCTCCTTCATGGCCTACAACCTGGCGCTCTTCGGCACCGTCGTCGGAATCGCGTTGCTGCTCAGCGGCATCGGCTTCGTGATCCTGGCGGTCCTCGCGATCGGACGATCCGCCTCGGGCGCCACGCCTGCCGAGCCCGAAGGAACGGAGCCACCGGCCACGGTGTAGGTCGCCGGTTCCTCAGGCACTGTCGGAGGGGGTGGTTCTGCCGCCCCCTCCGGGCCTGGATACGCCCTCCGGACTACCCGGTCGGCTGCCACTGACACGTGCGGGAATCGCACGTGACACCGTACACGACCCTGATCGAGTCGAGCTCACGATCGGCCGGGACGAGGACCGTGACGCACGAGAGCTTCCCGTCACCGGTGCTCTTGCACGTCACCTTCATCGTCGATCCCTCGCCGAGGTTGCCTGCAAGCGTCGGCTGGATGGACTTCCGGATCATCTTCTCCACTGCCGCCGGCGGGAACCTCGACGTCGCTTGGCCGTTCGTCGTCGCGGCAGCCGTCGTCTCGGCCGTCGTCTCGGCAGGGGACGAGCCGCCGCACCCTGCCGCCACCACGAGGGCTGCCAGCAGCGCGAGCCCCGCCACCGCCCGGCCAGAGGTACTCGAGCTCACGGTTTCACGCCCTTCGAGGCCCGCAGGAACTCGGCCACCTGGCGCAAATTCGACGACCCAAGCGCCGCGTACGACGGCATCACCGACCCTTCGACGAGACAGGTGGGACACCGCAGGCGCTTGACCAGCGCGTCGGCGGAGAGCTTCCGGAGACCGATGCGCGTCAGCTCGGGCGCCGAGCCGCTCCGCGTCCCGCTTCCCGCATACCGGTGGCAGGAGAGACAGCCGGCGACGGCTGCGATTCTGGCGCCGTCGAGCACCGTCGCGGGCAGGCGCTCTGCCTTCGCCCAGCGCGCAACGGTCGCCCGGCAGGCGCTGTCCGCCTTGCACGAGGCGACCGGCCGGGCGGGCAGCTTGATCGGGCCTGCCGCGGGGCTCGTGTAGGAGCTCCCGATCAGGAACGAGACGAGATCGTCGAGCTGCATCTTCGAAAGGCCCGCAAACGGGCGCATCAGACCGCTCACGTACCCGGGAGAGGTGAACGCGTTCGGGACGAGGATCGACTCGGCCACGAACGGCCCGAGTGGCTTGCCGGCGCTCTGGGCGCTCGACCGTAGGAGCTCCGGTGTCAGCTGCGGCCCAACCGAGGCTGCGGAGCCGGGTGCAGGGGGCCCGTGGCACCCCGCACAGCCGTTCGCGAGATAGACGGCACGCCCGCGGTCGGGACTGCCGGCGGCCGCCCCCACACCCACCTGGCGCGCACCTGCCCCTGCCTGACCGTTGTCGGCCGCGGCGAGCGCAAGAGCCAGCGCTGCGGCAAGGGCGAGCGCCGCCGCAAGACGTGCCCCACGGAGTGACGAGATGCGAGCACCGCCCGACATGAGAGCGATCGTAGCCGCGCGCGGCAGGGACGCGCGCGAAAACCCGCACGCATTCCTGGTCCGTACCGGCACATCTTGGGGGCGGTCTCGTGGCGACGAACGCGCATCGGCCGGCGCCCGCCCCGACGATCCCCGGCCGGCACCGGACAGCTGACGGAGTTGCGGTTTCTCCGTAGTCATCTACGTGGTACTGCCGATTCGAGGAGTGCTCCCTGGAAGCCATTGTTTGGCTCATGGTTTCCGGCAACATCCAGATCGAAAGCTCGTCTAAGAGATCTGACGCCATCGTCGGCGGAAGTCGGCGACTCACCACGGGAGGTACTCCAATGAGGACAACCAAGGCGCTCGTCGTGGCGGCAACTGCCGCCGGGGCACTTGCAATCGCGGCACCGGCAATGGCAGCGGACGCACCGTTTCCGATGAACCCGTTCCCCGGCGAGAGCACCGACTACACCTTCAACCTGCAGACCCTGATGGGTCACGGCTCCAAGGTGAAGCCGGCGGTGTACTGCGCCGACTCGAGCGTGTTCAAGCGCGGCAACCAGATCATCTTCCGGACGTACATCGTCAACGCCAAGACCGGCAAGGTCATGAACGGCAAGGACATGAGCAAGGTCGTCGTCCGGGTCCTCGGCATGCCCGACATGAAGATGGGCTTCAAGCCGCAGGGCGGGAACGCCAACGCGGAATCCCCGTGGCTCTGGTCTCTCGCCTGGCTCGTTCCGTCCGACTATCCACTCGGAGCGTTCAAGTTCGACATCGTCGCCCAGCTGAAGACGGACGGCAAGCCTGGCAAGTACGTCACCTACAACCCCGTGATCCCCGGCACCGAGTGGTCGATCACCCCGTAACCCAGGCAACCTGAGAGAGAAGGGAAACAACGCACATGCACCAGGAAAGAGCGCCTCGCAACGGATCATGGCTCCGGTTGGCGGGCATCGCAGTCGGAGCCACGATCCTCGCGGTGGCTCTCGCTCCCGCGGCGGCTCTCGCGACCGCGAAGCCCTTCGCCCCCCCGCAGGTTCCGGGCGTGGCGGGGCTGCCGGGACCGGTTGCGGCACCCGCCACACCGTCGCCACAGGGGCTCAAGCTCCTCAAGGCGACGCCCGACACCGGCCCTCCCGGCACGCCGTTCGTGCTCTCGGGTAGCGGCCTGCAGCCCAACACGGACGTCGACATCACGTGGAGCACGGCGACGAAGCAGTACATCATGGACGTCGTCCCCGACAGCGTCGACTTCTACGGCCGCAAGTTCAGCCCGATGGCCGTCGTGCTCGCGAAGGGGAGGACGGATGCCTCTGGCAACCTCAGCCTGAACCTGAAGTTCCCGCAGGACTACGGCGCCCTGCACGACATCTACGCCGTCGCCGGCGGCGTTCAGCTGGCCAAGGGGGGTGTGCTCGTAGACCGCACCTACGCCGTCAGCCCGCTGAAGGGGCCGGTTGGCCAGACGATCACGATCAAGCTCAACGGCCTCGGCTGGCTCGGCTACATGGACACGGTCGCAGTCATCTGGGACAACAAGTACGCCGGCTTCCTGTCGTCGGTGACGACGCGTGGACAGGCAACGGCAACGATCCGGGCGGCTGGCCCTCCGGGCAAGCACACGCTCGAGCTCGTCCCCGCCAGTGCCACGACTCCGTTCCTGAACATCACACAGTCGGCCGTGGGATACCTGGGCCTCAAGCGGTACACGTTCACGGTCACGAAGGACGCCGGGCCGCCGAAGACGAGCGTTGTCTGGCCGCTCGACATCGCACCGACGAGTGATGAGAAGACGACGTTCCGAACCACGACGCTCGCGGGCGTCAACGCCAAGCTCTCGTCGGGCTTCGGCCCTGTCGGCTCCAAGACGCAGCTCACCGCGTCCGGCCTCGCACCGGGTGCCGCCCTCATCCAGTGGAACACCGCAATCGGAACACGCACGGGTGCCGGTTATTCGAATTCCTACACGCCGCTGGCGAACGTCACGGTCTCCGCTGCAGGAACGCTCGACACGAGCGTCACGGTTCCGGACGACGTCGGTGGCTGGCACACGATCGAGGTCATCCAGGGCGGGGTCACGAAGGCCTCCGTCGCCTACCGGATCGATCAGAGCCTGTACCAGGGCGGCATCTCGAAGACCCGCGTGAAGCGCGGCGAGCACGTCCTGTTCCACTTCAAGGGCGTCGGCTTCACCGAGATGGACAACATCCTCGCGGTCACCGTCGACAACCAGTACATCGGCTACGTCTGCGGCTTCTTCAGCGCCGGCGACACGCAGCTCGACCTCATCGCGAGCGGTGAGCCGGGCACGCACATCGTCGACTTCTTCCCGACGATCTACAAGCAGCAAAAGGGCGGAAACGACATCTGGTACGGCGCCACGCCGTTCCTGACCTACCGCACCGACTACCCGATGCTCGCGCTCGGGTACCGGCTTCCCGCGTATCACTTCGCGTACACGATCGTGAAGTAGACGCGGCACGAGCTCGAGACGACGGGGTCGCCATGGGCGGCCCCGTCGTCTCTCTCGACCCCGCTCGTCGAGCACCCAGGCGACATGAGTCCCAGCGCCGACGAGAGGAACCAGCCCGCAGGCCGCCGGTACGCTGGGATAGTGCTCGAGCGTTGGGTCCGCATCGTCCTTCGCTACCGCATCGTCGTGCTGCTCGGCTGGCTCGTCGTCCTCGGCGCCGGCGTGTACTCGGCGGGCCGGCTGCCGGCGCTGCTCACGATCTCGTTCGCGGTGCCCGGCACCGAGTCGGCGCGGGCGAGCGCCGTCCTGGAGCGCGCTTTCGACGAGAGGACCGACGGCGCTTTCACGGTCGTCTTCCCCGTCGAGCGCACGTCCGACCGCGAGGTTCGGGCCCGGGTGCGTGAGCGCCTCGAGGCCGCCGCGAACGCCGTGCCGACAGGGCACCTCGAGAAGCTCAGGGACGGCGACGGGATCCTCTACGCCACCATCGACACGACGCTCGGCCTGCAGCAGGCAGCGGCCTACACCGACGAGGTTCGGCGTGCGCTACGCGATGGGACCGCCGGGCCACCCGCGCTCGTCACGGGCCAGCCCGCGATCCAGCACGACGTCGACCCGGTGATCTCCGCCGACATCCGTCGGGGCGAGTCGATCGCCGTGCCGGTCGCGCTCGTCGTTCTTCTCGTCGTCTTCGGGCTCTCGCTCGCCGCTGCGATCCCGTTCGTCTTCGCGGCCTGCACGATCGCCGCCACGGTGACCACCGTGTACGTGCTCGCCCACTGGCTGACGATGGCGACGTACCTGCCGATCCTGGTCCAGCTGATCGGGCTCGGCCTTGCCGTCGACTACTCGCTCCTCGTCGTCTACCGGTACCGCGAGGAGCTGGATCGCGCCTCGACGACCGACGAGGCGATCGTGCGCACGATGGCGACCGCGGGCAGGACGGTGCTGTTCTCGGGCGTGGCGGTTTCGATCGGGCTTGCCCTGCTGCTCTTCATGCCCGTCCCGTTCATCCGCTCGATGGGTATCGGGGGCCTGCTGATCCCGCTCGCCTCCATGGCCGCTCTGGTGACGCTGCAGCCGGCGCTGCTCTCCATCCTCGGGCGGCGTGGCACGCGCCGCCTGCCCGTCGCCGCCACGCTCCGCGATCGTCTCCGGCTGCCTCTGCCGACACTGCCCGGGACGACGGACGTCGACCGTGGCGTCTGGGCCCGCCTGGCGCGGTCGATCATGCGGCGCCCCGTGGTCTTCCTCACCGGTGGTGTCGCCCTCCTGATCGCCGCCGCCCTGCCGGCGTTCTTCGTCCAGTTGTCTCCCGGATCGCTCTCAGGGATCCCGGGATCGCTCGAGTCGAACCGCGGCTACACGCTCCTGCGTAGCGGCATCGGCCCCGGGGTGATCACGCCGACACAGGTCATCATCGACGCGGGTGCCCCGGGCGCCGCGCGCGAGGCCGCCGTCGAGGCGGCCGTCGACCGTCTCGGTGACCGGCTGTTCGAGGACTTCGAGCTCGTCGGCATCGCCAGCGGGCCAAAGCCACCCTACGTCGACCCGACCGGCCGGTACGCACGCGTGATCACCGCGGGGGTGAACGAGTACGGCGCACCCTCGACGCTGCGGTTCGTCGGGCGGCTGCGGAACGAGTACATCCCCGAGGCCCGGTTCCCGGCCGGCACGCGGGTCTCCGTCGGAGGCGCTCCGGCCGAGGGTGTCGACTTCCTCTCCCGTGCATACGGCGTGTTTCCCTGGCTCGTACTCCTCGCCCTTGCGCTCACGTACGTCGTCCTGCTCCGTGCCTTTCGGTCGCTCCTGTTGCCGCTCAAGGCCGTCGTACTCAACCTGCTCACGGTGGCCGCCGTCTACGGGATCCTCGTCGTCGTCTTTCGTTGGGGCATCGGAGCAGAGCAGGTCGGGCTGCAGCGAAGCGATCAGATCGAGGGGTGGATTCCCGTCTTCCTCTTTGCCGTTCTCTTCGGTCTCTCGATGGACTACGAGGTCTTCATCGTGTCGCGGATGCGCGAGTCCTGGGACCACATCCCCGACAACGCCCGCGCCGTGGCGCACGGGCTCGAACGGACAGGGCGGATCATCACCGCGGCGGCGGTGATCATGATGGCTGCGTTCCTCGGCTTCGCCGACGGCCGCATCGCCAGTCTGCAGGTGCTCGGCGTCGGACTCGCGCTCGCGGTCCTGCTCGACGCGACGATCGTGCGGGCCGTGCTCGTCCCGTCATTCATGGCGGTGTTCGGCCGCTACAACTGGTGGCTGCCGGCGAACGTTGCCCGGGTCGTACGCGTGGCGCCTTCGCCGCTCGTGTCTCGGTTGCCCGCTGAGCCACCCCGCACCAACGAAAGGGGCGCCCCATAGGGGCGCCCGAGGCCGAGCCACTGCACGTGCTGTCGTCGGCGTAACCCGGCGCCCGGGCCACGCCGACGACAGGGATCGGACTGCTACACCGTCAGCGGGCCGGCCAGCGTCATCGTGTACTTGCCGGTCGCGCGGCTGTAGGTCCCCGCGAGCTTGAGCGTTCCACGCGCCTTCTTGAAGATCCCGGTCCCGCCGGCGACCTTGGCGACTCCCTTGAGAGCGCTCGGATCGGCCTCGGTTGCCCCGGCACACGACGTCGCACCCGGCGACACGGTGAAGTAGATCTTGGCGCCGCCCTTGGTCGCGGTGAGAGTGCCCTTGCCCGAGAAGACCGGGCACGGCTCCGAGTTCAGGCCGAGTCCGGTGCCGACGAGAGCGCTCGCCCCGATGAGGGTGCCAGTGCCCTTCCCCGCGGCCGAGAGGTTCGCTGAATCGCTCCCCGTCGTCCTCACGATCGCCCTACCGGCATAGCTCCCCTTGAAGGCGACGACCTTGGCGGAGGCCGACGTCGCGGCGGCCGCCGTACCCGCCAGGAGTGCGGTCGCTGCAACGACCCCGACCGCAACTGCGGCTACAACGCGAAACCTCATCTGTGTGGCTCCCTTCGTGTGGTGCCCGGCCGTGCGGCCGGGCAAGACGGTATTTCCTTTGTACCAGCGCTTTCTGAGCGATTCGTGCGCAATCTGTTCAATTTCTGCATGGTGGCGGCAGCCCTCGTGCGGGGCATCGGGTGTTCCACCGATGGACTTACGGAGAAGTACGTGCAGTCGGCAGTCACCCGTGCCGAAGAGCTACCTCCGGCGCAGGGCCTCCGCCAGGCTTGCGCACAACCCGTCCGTGGCGGCAGCGACGACGCGCGAGCGCCCCTCGAGGTCGAGCGGCGCGGCGGCGAAGGGAGGATCCTCGAAGAGCTCGATCGCGTAGCCGCGCTCGCGCACGAGAAGCTGCGCCGCCGCGATGTCGATCGAGCGGGCCGGCTTGAGCGAGCACACGGCATCCACGCGGCCCGCGGCGAGATGGCAGAGCGAGAGGGCGAGCGAGCCCATCACCCGCAGACGCTCGGCGACGCCGAGCAGTGACGAGGCCCTCTCGGCGATGTACGCGGTCGTCGTCGCCTCGAACGAGAGGATCTCGATCGGGTCCTTCGGCGCCGGGGTGTCGAGCGGCCGGCCGTTCAGTCGTGCTCCCAGGCCGCGCTCGGCCGTCCACTCCTCCCGGGCCCCGAAGTCGTACACGTAGCCGAAGGTGACGTCGCCCATCGCCGGGCCCTCCGCGACCGCGAGCGAGAGCGAGAAGAACGGGATCCCCCGCTTGGCGTTCACCGAGCCGTCGATCGGGTCGACGATCACGCGGACAGGTCCGCCCGAGCCGAAGGCGCGCTCGCCGAGCTCCTCCGAGACGAGGAGGAAATCGGCCCCGAGCGCCTCGAGCCGGGCGACGACGGCATCCTCGGCAGCGGCGTCGATCGCGGTCGTGTCGTCGCCGCCCTCACCGCGCCGGAGCACCGGCTCCCTCTCGGCGCGGGTCGGGAGCTCGGCGAGGACGAGATCGATGTCCGCGACACAGGCGCGGCAGAGGCTGAGCCAGTCGACCGTCATACGGGGTGGAAGAGCAGGCCGCTCGTCAGCTTGGGGAAAAAGTAGGTCGTCTTCTGCGGCATCACCTCGCCACGGCGCGCGCGCTCGAACACGTCGTCGATCCGCGTCGCGCGGAGGAGGAACGCCCCGTCGAACTCGCCGGAATCGACGCGGAGGACCGCCTCATCGAGATCGGCCGTGTAGCCGAGCCCCTCGTGGCCGACGAGCCGGTCGACGAGCTCGACATCCAGCTCACCCGGTTCCCCGACGACGGGGAAGGTGGCACCCTTGCGGTAGCCGACCGCGTGTGCCCGGTCGTAGGGCAGGCCCGCGAGGCGCGTCACCGCTGCCAACGGCGACGCCGAGTCGCCGACGCTGACAGGCGGCAGCGCCTCCTCGTGGCCACGGAACAGCCGGTGGGTGGGGAAGATCTCGAGGCCGGGGTCGGAGGTCGAGACGAGGACGACCATCATCCGGGCGCTCTCGGGAGTCCCCACCTCCGCGGCGTAGGCAACGCCGGTCTCGTAGCGGTGGTGGCCGTCGGCGATCAGCAGCTGCCGGTCGGCGAACGCCTCGGCGACGCCCTCGCCCGGCACCCGCCAGAGCCTCGTGCCCTCGGTGGCCACGTCGGGCTCACGATCCGGCACGGCAACGGGAGGCTCGCCGTCGTAGAGAAGGAAGATCGGCTCGAGCTGGGCCTGCGCGGCGCGCAGCAGCCGCAGGCGGCTCTCCTTGGGCCCCGCGTGGGTGCGCTCGTGCGGGAGCACGACGCCGGTCTCGTACGGCTCGACGCCGAGGGAGGCCACAAGGCCTTCGCGGCGGCGCGCGACCCCGTCCGGGCCGACGTAGTCCTGGCTCAGCGCCCACACGGCCGGCTCGTCGTCACGGACGAGTATGCCCTCGCCGAGCCAGGCCCGAAACTGGCGCCCCGCCTCGTCCTCGGAGTCGTTCAGGGTCAGGTGGACGACGTTGTGGGGGTCTCGAGCGCGGAAGTCGTCACGGGCCTCCGGTGTCAGGACGTCATACGGCGGCGCCGTCACCTCGGGGGTCGGGCGGGCGTAGCGGATCGCGCGAAACGGGGCAACATCGGCCACGTCCCGAGCGTACCTCCGGGCAGCCCTAGACTGCCCGTATGACCACCATCGCCGAGCTCGCCGAGGACCGCACCGTCGAGGGCGTCTACGCCGTCGGTCGCAAGGAGCGCCGGCGGACGAAGGCCGGCGCGCCCTATCTCGCGCTCGAGCTCGTCGACGCGAGCGGGCGGATCGAGGCGAGGGTGTGGGACGACGTGGAGCTGCTCGACGGCCGCTTCGAGGAAGGCGACGCCGTCCGCGTGCTCGGGCGCGTGGAGCGGTTCGGCGGCCGGCTCCAGGTGCAGGTGCGGGCCGTCGAGGCCGCGCCCGACGCCGACCCAGGTGACCTGACACCCGCGATGCGTCGCGATCCGGACGAGCTGGAGGGGTATCTCGACTTCCTCGCCGCCGAGATCACGCACCCGGGGCTCGGTGCGGTCGTCGTGGGGACATTCGCCGACGACGGCGTACGGGCATCGTTCCGGGCGCTACCCGCTGCCGGTGCCGACGGGCACCACGGTTACGCCGGCGGGCTGCTCGAGCACACGGTCGGCGTCGCGACGCTCTGCCGCGAGACGGCACAGCTCCACCCCCGACTCCGCTACGACCTTCTGCTCGCCGCCGCGCTCCTGCACGACGTCGGTCGCACCGTCGAACTGGGGCGCGGCCCGTCGTTCCGCCAGACCGAGGAGGGACGTCTGCTCGGCCACGTCCACCTCGGCCTCCGCCGGATCGAGGAGCGGTGCGCCGGCCTGGACGCGGCCGTTCGGGCCGAGCTGCTGCACGCGGTCGCAGTCCACCACGATCGCCAGGCGGCCCGCACCGCCGAGGCTTCCGTGCTGTACCACGCGAACCAGCTCGACGCCATGGCCGCGACCCGGCCGGTCGGCGAGGATTGAGAGCGTCGCAGGCTTCAGCCTGGCGTCAGAGGGTGTGGAGAGGGCGTCCTCGGTTGGCGTGCGACGCCAGGCTGAAGCCTGGCGTCGAGATTCAGACGTTGAAGCGGATGTTGAGCACGTCGCCGTCCTCGACGACGTAGGTCTTGCCCTCGAGCCGCTGGGTGCCGCGCTTCGACGCCTCCGCGTGGGAGCCGGCGTCGAGCAGGTCGTTCCAGCGGATCACCTCGCAGCGGATGAACCCGCGGGCGATGTCCGAGTGGATCGTGCCGCCGGCCTCGAGCGCGGTTTGGCCGTCGCGCAGCGTCCAGGCTCGCGTCTCCTTCTCGCCCGCGGTGAAGAAGGTGATCAGGCCGAGGGCGTCCTTGAGCCGACGCACCACCTCGTCGAGCGCGGAGGCTCCCTCGCGGAAGGCCGCTGCGTCCTCGTCGGACATCTCCGCCAGCTCGGCCTCGAGCTTGCAGTCGATGCCGGCTGGACCGTTGACGATCGCGATCAGCGGCTTCGTCGTCAGCGGGTCGAGCTCGTCGGGCAGCTCGTGCGGCCACTCGGTCAACGGCTTGCCGGCCTCGAGGTGGGCCAGGACCTCGCGCAGGATCTCCGCCTCCTTGCGGACGGCGGCGTCACCCGACTTGGCCTGCTTCTCCACCCGCTCGAGCCGCTTCGCGACGTGGTCGGTGTCGGCGACGAGGAGCTCGAGCTTGAGCGTCTCGATGTCGCTCTCGGGGTCGCCGTTGCCGGAGAACCCATCCGCCACAGCGAGGAGGGCATCGACCTGGCGGAGGCCCCCGAGCAGGGCGGGGCCCGTTCCGGGGACGTCCTGCACCCTCACGGCCGCCGGGGTGATCTTCTTCGCTCCGACGAGCTCGGCGAGCTGCTCCAGGCGCTCGTCCGCGATCGTCGCCATGCCCACGTTCGACTTGTCCGTCTGGGACGCGTACGCGGTGATCTCGGCGCCCGCTTTCGTGAGCGCGTTGAAAAGCGTCGTCTTGCCCGAATTGGGGAGCCCCACGATGCCGACCTCGAGTGCCATGGCGGCCAGCCTAGCCGCCCGGGGCAACGCTCAGACCAGAAGAGCCGACGCACTCCAGCGCCGAATTGCTTGTGCCAAAGTGTTACAAGGAATTGCTGCCCGTTCGGTTCCGCGGTGCTCTGCCTCCGCGAGTCGTCAGCGTGCCTCGCGCCACATGGTGGTCACGGGGATCTCGCCGCCCGGCGGGAAGAACTCTCCGGTCTTCAGGAACCCAAGCCTCTCGTAGCGGTGGTTGTTCGCGGGGTTGCTGGACTCGAGGTAGGCCGGCATGTGCTCGCGGTCGATGCGGGCGAGGTTCTCGGCGAGGAGCGCCATCCCGAGCCCCCGGCCTGCGGCCGAGGGGTGGGTCCCCAGCAGGGAGAGGTAGTAGTGCGGCTCGTCGTGCGGATGCGCCGCGTCGAAGCGGGCGAAGAGCTCCTTCGCCTCGCCCGCGCGAGGGCCCAGCAGCTCCTCGAGCAAGGGGTCGATCCGTTCCTCGTCCTCCTCGGCAATCTCCGTCCCGCCCGGCGGAATCCACACGGCTGCGCCCTCGGCACCGTCCGTCATCAGCACCCACGGATAGCGGAGCGCCGCCGTGATCATGAACGACCAGAAGACCGCGTACTGCTCCTGCCTGCGAGCCTCGTCCGGAAACGCCCAGCTCCAGGTCGGGTCGGCGTGAAAGGCGAGCGAGATCGTCTCGGTCACCGCCTGCAGGTCCGCCTCCGTGGCCGGCCGCACGTTCAGGGCTCTGTCCGCGGACGCCATTGCGCGAGTATCTGCCGCTGTCGGGCGTGGTGCAGGCACTGCCCGAGTCCGCCGGCTACAGGCCGAAGCCGACCCGGGAGTCGCGGGCAAACCGCTTCAGGTACGCGACGCGGCCGAGCACGATCGCCGCCCGGCCGTCGTCGGTGTCGAGCTGGTGCGTTCCCTGCGAGCCCGACGCGAGTGCGTGCTCGAGCGCGTCGGCGCTCGCTGGGGAGACGTTGGCGGCGATGATCGGGCCGCCGGCGAAGGCGACCTCGATGCGGACGGAATCAGGTGACTCGGGCAACGGATACGACCTCCGTGAGAACGCCGTGGACGGCGTCGGGGTGGACAAAGGCGACCTGCAGGCCGAAGAGGCCGACCCGAGGGACGGTATCGATCAACTCGGCTCCGGCGGCCGCGAGGTCGACGAGCGCCGCGTGGACATCGTCCACCTCGTACGCGATGTGATGGGCACCAGGACCGCGCTTGGCGAGAAATCGTCCCACCGGCGTG
>Ga0315286_10000545_pt1 | contig 31802 bp, 28 predicted proteins | sample YL17G10_0_MG_FD_205038 | JGI IMG/M metagenome (GOLD analysis project Ga0315286, IMG submission 205038) | Sediment microbial communities from Yellowstone Lake, YNP, Wyoming, USA - YL17G10_0 | ecosystem: Environmental > Aquatic > Freshwater > Lake > Sediment | place: USA: Wyoming | collected... | reverse complement strand
CAGATGGCAACGCTTCGCTCTCTCGATATATTCATCGAAGAAGACATAGATGTAAAGGTCGCTGTGCTGCCCCAGGGTTTTGACCCGGATTCGTATGTGCGCAAAAACGGGATAGATGGCTTTAAGCATCTGGTCGCTGAATCGAAAAACCTTTTCGACTATAAAATGCAGGTCTTAAGGGCCCGCTACAGCACAGAAAAGATCGAATCAAAAGCGCTTATATGCGCTGAAATGCTCCAGACGGTAAACAGGTTCAAAAACGCAATTTTAAAATCCGAATATTTGAAAAAACTTTCCCAGGAGCTGAGTACTTCCGAGGATGCGCTGATCCAGGAGCTTAACAAACTAAAGCAGGTCCGGGGCTCCGGATTTGATAAGACAGAATCAAAAAAGACGATATTTGTAAACCCTACTGAAAAACTGCTGGTAAAGCTGATGCTTGAAGAGACCCGGCTGATCCATAAGATCAAGGGGGCATTAAGCCCGGAAGATTTCCAGGATTCAAAAGTTTCGAAGCTCGTCTCTACCATGTTTGAATTGGTCGAAAAGAGCAAAAGCCCCCAGACCGCTTTTTTGATAAACTCTCTGGGCGACGAAAATATAAGCCGGCTTATTTGCGAGTCTACTTTTGAAACTGCGGTCCCGGAAGATTCAGACAGGGAAGCGATAGTCGACGACTGCATAATGCGGCTTAAGAAGAAAAGCCTTTTTTTGCGAAGAAAACGCATCCATGAGAATATCAGGTTGGCCGAGAGCTCAGGCGATGAGGATTCATTAAATAAGTTGAAGCAGGAATTTAATCTTTTAATAAAACACAAGGCGGGAGAAAAATGAAGAAGAAAGTATTTACTAAGACCTATACCAAGGAAGACGTCGAAAAGATTATCGCTCTGGGAAGGCAAAAGGGTTTTCTGACTTACGATGAGGTAAATGAGCTTTTGCCAGAAGGGGTGTCTTCTTCCGAAGATATCGACCAGATCTTCGATCTGCTGGGAAATGAGGATATACAGATCGTAGAGGCAGGAGAAGAGGCCGCCGAAGTTGACAAGCCTTCCGAGAGGAACAAAGAGGAGATACTGGCGGAGCAGATAAAGACAGAGGAACAGTTTTTCCCGCTTGACGACCCGGTAAAGATGTATCTTAAACAGATGGGGTCTATTTCTCTTTTATCGCGGGAAGAAGAGATAGACCTGGCTAAGAAGATCGAAGAGGCTGAGGCCGTGTTAAATGACGCGGTGCTGTCGACCAAATTCGCAAAGAGCCAGATCATTTCGGTCGTTGAGAGGATCTTGTCCGACGAGATCAATCTGGAAGAAGTTGTAAAGGGGGAGATCAAGACCAACCCGAACATCATCCTTAAAAGATACGGACGCATATGCGATAAGCTCAAACGCAATCGCAGCGTTGAGACTTCCCTGGAGTTGATGCTCCAGTTTAATTTTACGATTTCAATAATAGAAAAAGTCGCATTCAGACTTGCCAAGATGGTAAAGGAACTGGATTATCTGGCAAGAAATAACAGGCGCGGCACAAAAAGATGGCGCCAGATATTAAAAGAGATACAGGAGCCTTACCCTAAAACCAAAGAACAGCTCAAATTAATCAGGTACACCCAGCTGAAGTTTAACCGCGCAAAGGAGCGTCTTGTAGCGGCGAATCTTCGGCTTGTGGTCAGCATCGCAAAAAAATACAACAACCGGGGTTTGTCTTTTTTGGACCTTATCCAGGAAGGGAACATCGGATTAATGAGGGCTGTCGAAAAGTTTGAATACAAAAGAGGGTATAAGTTTTCCACATACGCTACGTGGTGGATAAGACAGGCTATAACCAGGGCTATAGCGGACCAGGCAAGGACTATCAGAATTCCCGTTCATATGACTGAGACGATAAATAAGATCATAAGGTTCACACGAATGTTTTTGCAGAAAAACGACAGGGAGCCTACGCCTGATGAAATCGCAGGGAAGATGAGGCTTTCGCAGGATAAAGTCAAGGCGATCCTGAAATTCGCCCAAAAGCCGATCTCTCTTCAGATGCCGATAGGCGATGAGGGCGATACTCATTTCGGAGATTTTATTCAGGATAAAAAGGTTGCGTCTCCGGCGAATACCGCGGTAAGGTCTATGCTCAAAGAGGAGATGAACTCCATACTTAATACCCTCAACGAAAAAGAGAAAAAAATACTGGTCCTGCGTTTCGGCATAAATGACGGCTGCCCCAGGACTCTGGAAGAAGTCGGTAACATCTTCAGGGTTACTAGGGAACGCATACGTCAGATAGAAGCCAAAGTCCTTAAGAAGCTCAGACATCCTACTCGCTCAAGAAGGCTGCGCACATTCCTGGACATGAGCCTTGCTCATGAGCGCGATTATTAATCTGACTCGTAATCCTGATGAACCTCCTACTTCTGCTTCTGATCGGTATAGCCTGTCTGTGGTCCGGCTATTTGATTTACGGGCGTTTACTATCTAAAGTTCTCGGGCTTTCAGACAGGAAAAGGACCCCTGCATACGAATTCAGCGATAACATCGATTTTGTTCCCACCAACAGGTTCTATCTTTTAGGACAACACCTTTCCGCGATTGCTGCAGCCGGGCCGATAGTCGGGCCTATACTGGCCGGCATGTGGTTCGGCTGGCTTCCCACGATACTCTGGATAATCATAGGGGGTATATTTATAGGAGGCGTCCACGATATGGCTGCGATCGTAGCCTCGATCAGGCATCAGGGTAAATCTATCGCGGAAGTCATCCGCGCCAATATGAGCAGGCGCGCATATATAATATTTCTTCTGTTTTTGTGGTTCTCCATAATTTATATCGTTACCGCTTTTACGGACATAACTGCCAGCACGTTCGTTGATCCGCAACGCGGCGCCGCAGTCGCGTCTTCTTCGATGATGTATCTGGGGTTAGCGGTGGTGATGGGGCTTGTAATAAAAAAGTTCAAACCTCCGCTTTTAATGGTTACGCTTTTATTCATACCCCTTATTTTTTTGTGCATATACCTGGGCCAGTATTTTCCATTAAACCTTGCGTCTTTTTTGGGCCGGAACAGCCAGGCTGGCTGGGACATCATATTGCTCATTTACTGCTTTATCGCTTCAGTAATACCTGTGTGGTTCCTTTTGCAGCCGAGGGGATATCTCGGCGGTTTTTTTCTTTCCATAACCGCTCTGTTAGCGTTCATCGGAGTCATCATAGGGAATTTTACTCAGAATTTGATCGTGCAATTCCCCGCATTTACAAATTGGGTAAGCCCCCAGGGCCTGCCTTTATTGCCCATGCTTTTTACCACAGTGGCTTGCGGAGCCTGTTCAGGGTTCCATGCCCTTGTCTCATCCGGGACAACTTCAAAACAGATCGAAAAAGAGCCTGACGCAAAATTGATCGGTTACGGAGGCATGCTTCTTGAAAGTTTTGTGGCATTGATAGCACTGGCCACGCTATTAATACTGTCAAAGGGCCAGATGGAAAAACTGCAAGACCCAAACCAGATCTTTGCAAACGGAATCTCTGTGTTTTTAAACAGCCTCGGCATCCATAAAGAATTCGCCCTTAATTTTGCGCTACTCGCTTTTGCGACTTTCGTATACGATACCCTGGATGTTGCCACGCGCCTTGGCAGATACATATTTGCGGAACTGACCGGTTTAAAAGGAAGGTTCGGCCCATATATAGCCACAATCATGACTCTTATCCTTCCTGCTTTTTTTGTTACCAGAAAGATCACTGATTCCCAGGGTAACGTTATTCCTGCATGGAAAATCTTCTGGACGGTTTTTGGTTCAAGCAACCAGTTATTGGCGGCAATGGTCCTTTTTGGAATAAGCGTCTGGATGTTTAAGAAGAAGATGAAATTTCTGGTAACCCTTTTGCCTTCCATATTTATGATGATAGTCGCGTTGACTTCTCTTTATTTCGTATTAAAGAACTGGATCTTTAAGGTCTTGTCTTCCGGCAGATTCAGCATCGACCCGTTATCCGTGACAGGCTCTTTTTTGTTTTTGCTGTCGTTTCTTTTAATCATCGAAGGCACAAGCGTCTATTTGAAGGGCAGGGCCGGATGATCCCGACCATTAAGAGAGCTAGGAAAATCGTTTTTATTTTTTTACTCGTGATATTTTTCTCATCCTGCAAGTCTCAAGAATTCAGAAAAGTTTGTTTAAAGGGTATTTGCGTTGATTCCGAGATCGCTGATACAGACCAGGAAAGGGCCAAAGGGCTCATGTACAGAGAGGACCTTGGAAAAGGAAAGGCTATGCTTTTCATATTTGATACTGCCGCGGCGTACAGTTTCTGGATGAAAAACATGCGTTTTAGCCTGGATATGATATGGATAGGCGCTGATAAAAGAATAGTCGATATTAAAACGGATGTGCCCCCATGCAGCCAAAATGTATGTGAAAGCTTTACTCCCGCAGGACCTGCGCAATTTGTCCTTGAATGCCCTGCCGGCTTCGTAAAAAAACACGGCATTTCGGTCCGAGATCCTGTTGCGATAAGATAACATTCAAAAACTTGATATTTTCATCGCTATGACAGATTACGCAAAACATTTGAATCCTTCTCAGCTTGAGGTCGTCAAAACCCTAAACGGACCTGTGCTTGTGATCGCCGGAGCAGGATCAGGCAAGACAAGGGTGATAGAATACAGGGTCTTATACCTGATTCAAAACCACGTCAGCCCCCAATCAATACTTTTACTCACATTTACGAGAAGGGCTGCGCGTGAAATGCTTTCCAGGGCTGCAAGGCACGACCCCAGGTGCAATTATGTTCAGGGCGGCACTTTCCATTCCTTTGCCTTTTCGATATTGAAAAAACACTCCAAGTCAATAGGCTTTGATTCCTTTTCCATCCTTGACGAGGATGATGCGGCACAGGCGATACAGGTGTGTCTGCGTAAACTTACGGATCTGTCAAAAGAAAAAAGATTTCCCAAAAAAGATACTCTAAGAAAGATCGTCAGCATGTCCCTTAACAAGAATATGCCGATAGAGGAGGTCCTCGAAAGTCAATACGGGCAGTTCCTTGATTTTGCCGTAGAGATCAATAAGATCAAAGACGATTATATACGCTACAAACTGGAGAAAAACTATTTTGATTACGACGACCTTCTTATCTATCTCAAGCTTCTGCTTGTCAAGAATGAGGCCGTAAGAAAAGAGCTTTCAGGCAAGTACTCATATATCATGGTGGATGAGTACCAGGATACAAACAGGCTTCAGGCCGATATCACCTGTCTTCTTGCCGGTGAGCATAAAAACGTGATGATAGTCGGAGACGATGCCCAGAGCATATACGGCTTCAGGGGCGCTTCGCATGAAAACATCCTTGAATTCCCAAAACATTTCCCCGGATGCAAAGTTCTTAAACTCGAAGAAAATTACAGGAGCCATCAGCCTGTCCTTGATGTCGCCAACGCCGTGCTCGCAAATATGAAAAAAAAATTCCCAAAGCACCTGATCTCAGCCGCTAAACCAAACGGCCCAAAGCCTGAGCTTCTTTTTTTTAAGGATGCCTACGAAGAAGCCGAATGGGTCGCGTTTAAGATAAAGGAGTTCGAAGGCCAGGGCATAGACCTAAGCCAACAGGCGGTTTTGTTCCGTTCTGCGTACATCTCGATACCTCTACAGTTGGCACTTGGTAAATTAAATATCCCGTATCAGGTCTTCGGCGGCCTTAAATTCTATGAGACTGCTCACGTAAAAGACCTTCTGTCGTACTTCAGGGTCTTGGTCAATCCCTTGGATGAGATCTCATGGATGAGGATTTTACAACTGTTGGAAGGCATAGGCCCTAAAACCGCCGAAAAAGTCTTAAAACTCATCAATCTTTCATCGCCGATCAAGGATATATTTAAAACGCAGGACAAAAAAAGCAGCTATGAAAAACAGCTGGTCAGATTAGGCAGGCTCTTAGAGCGGATGTCTTTGGCAAAGCCGGCAATATCAAAACAATTTGACGCATGTATGGATTATTATTACCCGATCTTAAAGGAAAAATTTGAAGACTGGCAGCAGAGGCAGGAGGACCTGCAGGCTTTAAAGCAGATAGCTGCTAGATATACTTCTTTAAGCGATTTTCTTGCGGATTTTACCATCGAGCCTCCGGAACGCTCAGTAGCTGCGAAAGCGTCTTTCGGTAAGCTGGATGTTTTGCCATTGACCATCTCTACGATCCATTCGGCAAAGGGCCTGGAATGGGAATGCGTGTTTTTAATAGGCCTGATAGACGGGGTATTGCCGGTCAGTTTCTCTCTGGATGATGAAGAGGGCATAGAGGAAGAACAGCGTTTATTCTACGTTGCCGTCACAAGGGCTAAAAAACACCTCATATTGTCCGTCCATCATGAAGGAAACGGATTCGGTTTGAGTCAGTTCAACAGGATTTCGAGATTTGTTGATTCGCCGAATGTATTGGAAAAACTGCAGCAAAAAACAGCTTCTTTGGAAGACCAGGATTGGTAGCAATCCGTTAATATGAGCGATAAACCTACTCAGGAACCAGTCTCTGCCCAGGTATATGTCACGGAGGCTTCCGCAGGTTCGGGAAAGACTTACGCGCTTGCCCGCAGATATATGAAGCTTCTATTCGGGCAAAGCCCCAAAAACAACCAGATCCCCCTAAAAAACATCCTCGCGATCACCTTTACAAACAAAGCGGCTATTGAGATGAAGGAAAGGATCCTTCAATTCCTTAAAGAAATCGCCTTTGACAGCTTCGATGACCCTTTAAAAAGACAAGAGATGTTCGAATATCTGGCAGTTCGCCCGGAAAACGCAAGAAAAAAGGCATTCATCCTGATGGATGAGATAATAAAAAATTATAATTTTTTTCAGGTCCAGACCATAGACAGTTTTATAAACGCGATTCTTTCGGGCTGTGCCTTCAAGCTGGGACTCTCAGCCCATTTTAAAATCAAACGTTATTATCAGGATTATATTGCCTACAGCCTTGATAAATTGATAGACAAAGCTGCCCTGGACAATAAGATCATGTCCGTCTTCAAAGATTACCTAAAGCAGTATCTTTATCTTGAGAATAAGCTAGGTTGGTTTCCAAAAAAGGACATGCTTTCAGTGATTTCGCAGTTGTTCGACGACAGCAATGTATATGGAGCAAGTTTTTCAGGTTATAAGCTTAAAGATAAAGACCAAAATTTTAAAGAAAGAAGATCGATAGTAGCCCTTATGAGGGAGCTCGCCGACAATGAGCCTGAAGGCGCAAACCAGGTTGTTTTCAAAAGTTTCAGGGGCAAAATTGAAAAGTTCGCAGACGCACTTGACGTTGAAGAACTGTCAAAGCCGTTTATAGGACCTGAGTTTCCCATCAGGAAAAATCATGTCTTGCCTGAAAAGCCCCGAATGTTGTGGGCCAAGATCCGCAAGGCAATAAGCGGTCTGTTCGAATTGGAGGCACTCAGCCTTTTTAATTGTTACATTGATATTTTTAATTTAGTATATGAGGATTTTCAAAGGACTACCGGAAAAGAAGACCTCATTTTCCTTTCAGAGCTTAACCGCAAGGCAAGGCTGCTTTTTGACGAGGGCAAGGTCACTGTGCCTGAGCTTTATTACAGGTTAGCCGCCAGATTCGACCACTTTCTTATTGACGAATTCCAGGATACTAGCCTGCTACAGTGGGACAACCTGTTTTTAATGATAGAAGAGGCTATGTCAAAAGGAGGGACTCTTTTTTATGTAGGAGACAAAAAACAGGCTATATTCAGGTTCAGGGGAGGCACAACCTCGCTTTTTGACGATGTCCAGGAAAGGCTAAAAGCCTATAAAGTCGAGAAGGATTTTTTAAAAGACAATTACAGGAGCTCAAAAGAAATCGTAGAATTCAATAATCTTGTATTTTCCGCCGAGAATCTTAATAGATTTTTTCAAAACAAAGAGCAGCGGGACAAAGACAGAGATGATCAGCTCAAATTAACTCAAGCTGACAAAGAATACATATTATCCCGATTCCAGGGCTGCAGCCAGAATATCAAACTAAAAGATTTCTGCGGTTACGTGAAGATCGAAAATATAGAGATAGACAACAAAGAAGAGAGCGATCGGTCCATAAGGGAGAAACTGTCAGAGCTCATCAAGGAGATCAGGTCCAGATATAACGATTACAAGGACATAACGATTCTATGCAGGACAAACAGCGATATAGAGGCGGTCACTGCCTGGCTTATCGAAGAACACATCCCTGTGGAATCCGAAAAGACCCTCAATATAAAAGAGCATCCTTTAATAAAAGAAATAATATCTTTCCTGAAATTCCTTGATTCTCCGATAGACAATCTTTCCTTCGCGTCTTTTATTACGGGCGATTTTTTTCTAAAGGCAAGCGGCATCCCGAAGGAGCGGATCATTGATTTTCTTTTTAAAGTCCATGACCGTCCGGACAAAAGCGGGCAGGCCCTGTATCTCTACCGCGAATTCAGGTTTGCTTATAAAAGCACGTGGGATGATTATATTGAAGAATTCTTCAGGAACGTAGGATTCGTCCCTTTATACGAACTTGTCATAAGTATTTTGGGCAGGTTCAAAATCCCGGAGTTATCAGGAGACTATCAGGGTTTTATAATGAGATTCCTTGAATTGATCAAATCGCAGGTGAACGAAGAAAATCTCGGAGTGTCTGGTTTTCTGGAATATTTTGAAAACGCACCCAGCGAAGACTTGTATGTCAGCGTAGCTGAAACCGACGCTGTAAAAATAATGAGCATACATAAGGCAAAGGGGCTGGGTTTTAGGGTTGTGATCATACCTTTCCTGGAAATAGACGCAAATATAATTTCGCGGAAGAACAAGAAACCTTATTGTGTATATCCTCAAGGCGATTATCTTAAACTTTTAAGCTTAAAAAAGAGCTATTTGGGATTTTCCCGAAAACTTGAGCAGATTTACAGGAATGAGTATACTGCTAACCTTGCAGATGAATTAAACAGCGTATATGTCGCTTTTACCAGGGCTAAAAATGAACTGTATTGTTATATCCCCAAGAAAAGCTCAGGCAGTTTTAATCTTGCAAATTTTTTGATACCAGCTGATCTTTTTGAGAGAGGCAAAAGACGAAAGCCTTTAAAACGGGAAGTAAAGCCTCAGGATAAGATGCTTTTAGGAGTTTCGCAATATAAAAACTGGATCCCGTTCCTGAAGGAAGAATTCATAGACCGGTCGCTTGTAGAGCAGAGAGACAGGGTCCTTTTAGGCGAGATCACGCATGGCTGCCTATCGTTCGTCGGTAATCTCGAGGGTTTTGACAAGGATAAAGCCGTAAGCGATGCCCTTAAAAAAGGGCTATATCAATTTCCTTTTTATGAGGATTTTAAAAAAGCCGCAGGAATCGTTGAAAAAATCGTAAAAGCCCAGGAATTAAAAAGCTTCTTTGAGGTAAAAGAAGGCATAGTTTATCGGGAAAAGGAGATAGTCGATAGAAATGGAAATGCCAAGAGGATCGACAGACTGATCGTTAAAAAGGACGAAGTCCTGTTGATAGATTACAAGTCTTCGCGGGAAAGAATAGATGATTCAAGAAGACAGATGATGGAATATATCGAGATCGTAAAGGAATTGTTCCCCGGGATCCCGGCAAAAGGTTTCCTTGTCTTTCTGGATGATTCCGGACTGGAGCAGGTCGATGGATAAAGTCATTACATATAATTTCAGCGATGATTTTATTGATAAGCTGGCTGATTTTCTACTGGATAATTTCTCTGGCGCCAAAAACGATTTTTCCAGGATAGGGATAGTATTCGGAGGAAAAAGGCCGGCGTTGTTTTTAAAGCGCCGATTAGCGCGTAAGATAAGAGCGAGCTATTTCAGCCCTCAATTTTTTTCGATCGACGGATTCGTGGATTTTATTGTGTCAAAGAGCATGGATTTTTCGAAGATCAATGACATGGATGCCTGTTTCATCCTTTATAACCTTGCCAAAAGACATATCCCGGATCTGATAAAGGCAAGGCAGAGTTTTTCAGAATTCCTTCCCTGGTCAAGGGAGTTATCTGGTTTTATTGAGCAGCTGGATCTTGAAGATATTAATCCTGAGCAATTAAGGCATATAGAGAAAAGCGCTGATATAGGCTATGAAGTACCGGAAAAGCTTAACTCGCTATTGAGTAATATCGTTTTATTAAGGGAGGAATTCCATAAGATCATTGATGATAGAAGGTCTTACACGCGGGGTCTTTTATATTTGAAAGCCTCTTCTATTATTGAAGGACAGGCATTTGACGGATTCGATAAGATATTCTTCTGCAATTTCTTCTATCTTACCAGGACCGAACAGAAAATAATGAGCCGGCTTTGTGAAAAAGATAAGGCTGTGCTTTTCTTTCAGAAGGACTCAAAAGACTGGAGCGTTTTTAAGGATCTCGAGCGTGTTTTTGGCTGCAAGATCGAGGCGCATCCCGCTGTTTTACAGCATTGCAACCTTAAAATTTATTCTGGTTTTGACACCCATTCGCAGGTATGCATTGCAAGGCAGCTCCTCAAGGCAATAAAGGAGATCGACAACACGTTGGTCGTCTTGCCTGACCCGGATACCATAGTGCCGCTTCTTTCGGAAATAACCTCTGTTACCGATAAATTTAACGTGTCAATCGGCTATCCTTTAAAAAGAAGCTCCATTTATTCTCTTTTTGAACTTGTCTTCAAGGCTCAGGCTGACCGGAAACAGGATGCATATTATTCAAAAGATTATTTGAAGACATTGAGGCACCCGTTAATAAAGAACCTGAAATTCGCAGATTACGACTCTGCAGTTACCAGGGTCATTATCCACAAGACAGAAGAGCTTCTTACCGGGATGGAGGAAAACCTTCTTGCAGGAAGTCTCTTTGTTACATTGGAGGATATAGAGGATTTAAAAGACCTTTACGAAGCTTCTAATAAGACGCTTACAAGCATGGGCATTGAAATAAAGACCGCAGAATTAAAAGATATCCTTAAACAGATACATGGCCTTTTGTTCCATTGCTGGGAGGATTTAAAGGATTTTAACGTTTTTTCCGGCGTTCTGGAAGTTTTCCTCGACGCATTATTAAAGAAAAGCCCTCTGGATAATTACCCCATAAACCTTATGATAGCGGACAGGATCTTCCAGCTGAACAGAGAGTATAAAAGGGCCAGGTTTAATAAAGAGCCTTTTCCCAGGGATGAGATATTCGGCATATTCATGCAGGATCTGGACAATCAGGCGATTTCGTTTTCCGGCACTCCGCTAAAAGGCCTTCAGCTCCTGGGTATCTTAGAGACAAGAGGGCTTAATTTTGACAACGTGATAGTCCTGGACGCTAATGAGCAGGTTCTTCCGAGATTAAATATTTATGAGCCTTTGATCCCCAGAGAAGTAATGCTTGGCCTGGGATTGAACAGGCTTGAAAAGGAAGACGAGATACAGCGCTACCAGTTTATGAGGCTTATTGGAGCCGCCAAAAACGTCCATCTTATTTATGACGGTTCGGTTGAAAAGGAAAAAAGCAGATTTTTAGAAGAGCTGATATGGGAAAGGCAGAAGAGCCAGAATAAATCGGATGTGGACCTTATTCCAAAAGCAGCTTTCAGTTTGAAGATACAACCTCCAAAGCAGGGATTTAAAAAGACCGAAGAGATGATAGGGTTTTTAAAAATGAGGCAATATTCCGCCTCGAGCATAAATACTTATTTGAATTGCCCTTTGAAGTTCTGTTATCAGTATGTCCTGGGCCTTAAGGAAAAAGAAGACCTGCTGGATGAGCCTGAAGCGGCTGATATCGGAAACTTCGTCCATGAATTCCTTGAGGATATGTTTAAGCCCTTTAAAAACAGAAAGCCTGTCATTGATCCTGTTTTCGAGAAACACTTTATGAGCGTCCTGGATGAAAGGTTTGACCAGGTTTTTAAAAAGAAAATGAAATCCGATTCCTTCCTTCTTAAGGAGGTCTTCAGGATAAGGATGGGATATTTTTTAGAAAGCGAGAAAAAAAGAGATGTGTCAAGGATAATCGGGCTGGAAGATGAGGGTACTTCCCGGATAGAATTGCCGTCCGGAGCCTATAGTTTCAAATACCGGATTGACAGAATAGACAGGCTTTCGGACAACAGCTTTCTGATCATAGATTATAAAACAGGTTCTACTGATCTTAAACCCGCTTCCCTGAACAAAATAGAAGAGATGGGTTTTACCAGGCAAGCCATGAAAAATACTGTCAAATCATTCCAGCTGCCTTTATATTATTATTTTGCTTCGGAAAAACTAAAATCTGAAAGTATAAATGCCGCTTTCTACAATATAAAGAATTCAACATTGAACAATTTCCTAAAACCCGAAGAAATGTCTGATAAAGGCAGGGTCATTGACGTTTTCAAAACGGGGCTGGACGCAATTTTTTCCGAATTGCTGGATATTGATATGGATTTTGCAGCTGACGAAGAAAACAAGAATTTATGCTCAAATTGCCAGTTTTTCTATTTATGCAGATAAGTTTTTAAGGTTTAAATTTTTAAACACATTGAATATAAACTTAAACTTTTTTTGGCCTTGAAGGCAATAATCATCACACAGGCAGACATATCCATTAATTCAGCAAAGAGTTAGGTTTGATGCGGATATTGCCTTGATTTGGCATAAATAATGCTATAAGATAAAGGGTAGGAGTAAGTCTAAAAAGGAGCCTGGAATGAATGCTGTCTATAACAATATTGAAAGGCGCAAGCAGAAAAGGATGCGTGTTAATTGTACGGTAATTTACAGGACGAACGAACCGCCAGATACCCGTTTTTTGATGAGCGGCAAAGACATAAAAGCTCAGATGGTGGATATCAGCCAGACAGGCATGGCAATGGTCACTGAATCAGATATTCCGACTTCTACCGTGCTTTCCATGAGATTTACGCTGCTTAAGGTGAACAATGAAATCATAAATTTTTCAGGCCCGATGGAAATTACGGGAGAAGTCAGGTCAAATGAGCCTCTCAGCGAGCAGCAGCACCGTTTAGGCATTTATTTCACAAAGATGAAGAAAGTGGCTGTTTAGCTTTTTAAGTCCTTCCTTAAAATTTTTAACACCTTCCAAAAGCAAATATTAAGGTTTTGAAGATTCCTGCAGGGGTTCTGTGCTGTCCGTATAGAAATTCTCTTTTTTCTTGACGAAAAGTACTTTGAGTTTGACGTTTTCAATATTCAGGAAGCAGGCGGTCACGTTCATCGGGATAAACGGAAGATGAGGAAGGATCTTTTGCGTGACTTCATCAAGAAAATGTCCTTTGTCAAAGACTTTAAAATTCAATCGGACTGTTTCCTGAGGCTTCAGAAATTCAACGCCCTCGAATTTCAAGGTGAGGTCTTTTTTAAAGCCGTATTCGTCCATAGTAAAAACTGCGTCGTCAATCATGATGTCCTTGGCAAGGAAAAAACTTTCGTTTTTTAAAAAAATACCGTTATTCCGAGAATCTTCAACGAAGACCAGGTCTAAGGCAAGTTGGGGGATCAGCCTTCGCTGCGTCTGTTGGGAGATTGTTTTCTTTAGTTTTTTGATCTGAAGGACTGCTAAGACAAGCAGGACAAGCGTAATGATGATCAGGCAGTCTTTGATAATCGGCATCAAATTGTGCAAGCCCATTTTTGACCTCCCTTTTAAATATTATACCACAAACAAAAATAAGGCAATAAAATTTTGTCTGTTTGGTCAAGATGCCACAACCTTTTTGTTTTCATTTAGTTGTGTCTTTCTGTGGGGCCATAGCTCAGTGGAAGAGCAAGGGTAGATTCAAATTGCTAATGCAACACTTCACAGAGTTTCTCATGAGGCGTCATCTAGCAAGTTACAACCAAGTCATTAGCAATTCCTTTTTATTAATTTGCGGCTTTTGTGAAAACATTTGTTATTCTAAGAATTTGTGATAAAATCAGCAAAACGGAGGGAAGATATGAAGGCTGTAATACTTTGTATATTTCTACTGTCTGTAACAATAAATTGCTTTGCCCAATCCGGCAATGAAACTATCACAATCACCACATATTACCCTTCTCCGCACGGGGTCTATGGAGTATTGACTTTGTATCCCCGTACAAGTGAGCCTGAAAATCCACGGGAAGGGGATATGTTTTATAACCAGTCCGACAAAAATATTTATTTTTACAAAGGTCCCAGCGCTGGCGGCTGGCAGATTGTAGGTGGTGGTGAATCAGGCGGCAATCCTCTTGTCAACTTCAACCATTCCCAGCTAGGTTGCACTAAAGCGGGAGGGGAGGTAGTGGATACAGATACTGATTTCAAACAATGCCGGTTTAATTTGCCTGCTTGTCCGATAGGGTGGAATCGATACAAACTGTACTCCACAACCAGAATTACCCAACCTCCACAGACCTGGCCGGAAAACACTTGTACTGTGGAAGCTGGTGGCGTCTTTGTTCCTCCTTGCTCTACAACTTCCCATGCGTGGGCCAATATGCCTCAAGAAACCTGTCAATGTACTCAAGGCTCTTTTGATGGGTTTAATATCCGATGCTTCGTGGGAACTATTTACGCTATTATTACTCAAATCGGCTGCTACTAAAATAAGGAGTGGCATGAAAAGCATAATATTTTTTATCTTCATTCTGTCCGTACCCGCGATCTGTTTTGCCCAATACGGCAATGAAACCATCACAATCACCACATATTACCCTTCGCCGTACGGAGTCTACGGGATCTTAAACTTATACCCGAAAGACGTTGAGCCTCAGAACCCCATGCAAGGAGACCTGTATTTCAACAAGACAAGCGAAAGCGTGATGTATTACAAAAATATCACAGCAGGTTTTGTGCCGGTAGGCGGTGGTGCATCAGCCGGAGACATTCTTGTCTATGCATCACATACAAAGGACGATTGCACTAAAGCTGGCGGGAAAGTGGATGATTCTGGTACTTCTTATAAACAATGTCGCTTCGCCTTGCCATCTTGTCCGCCTGGCTGGCTTCAATATTTGAACTGGAGCAATACTACGGCTAGGTATTGCGGCTGGGAAGGCGTTTGTTGCTGGGGCGGCCCTTCCACTCATTGTTCGGTGGACGGGCACCCATGGAGCAACATCGCGATTGAGCATTGCACTCACTTAGGGGCATCAATGACTTGTGATTGGACTAAACCTCAAACACCAGAATGTGAGAGTGTATGCTATCGCGCTCCTGTCAATTATTGTGCTTGTCCTTGTGTCGATTGTTCCGCGACAGTAAATGAAATCGGCTGCTACTAATCCATACATCGTTACCCCGATTATGCTTTCAACTGCAAATTGCCAGACAGAAAAAAAATACTTCAAAGAGGCCGGCTAATCTATTGAAGTTCCTACAGCTTTTCAAATTGATCCAAGCCACCCGATAACGAAAAAAATCCCTGTTAGATTTTCGAGCTTAGAGCGTCTATTGACTTCCCTCTGTAAGGAAGGGGGTAACGATGTATGGTATCATTCCCACAATATACCAAAAAGTTTCTTTACAGCTTGCGAACTTGCTGGTATAATTAACAGTTCTGATACTAATTAAACGCGATTCAGGTTTCACGATCTAAGGCATACTTTCGCGAGCCATTATTTAATGAACGGTGGGAATTAGTTTCTCTTGCCAGAATACTCTGGCACAAAGAAGCTAAAATGACGCAGCGTTACTCTCATTTCTCAAAAGAATACATAAGACACATAGTCGATAACATGGGCGCTACTTTTAGTCAATTATTGGGCTGCGATAGTGTAAATTTAGTCAAAAATCAAGAATTTTCGAATTCTGACGAAAAATTAGATTTGCATAACTATTTGCAATTGCAAGAGATTTGATATTCAGGGCCCATAGCTCAGTGGAAGAGCAGGTGACTCATAATCACTTGGTCGGAGGTTCGAACCCTTCTGGGCCCAGTTAAGTTAATAGTTAGTAGTTCATAGTTTATAGTTTCAACTATCAACTTTGATATAACTACGGGGTGACCGGAGGGAGCGAAGCGACTGACATCAGAGGGGCAAGGAGCCCCTATGAAAATTGGTCGGAGGTTCGAACCCTTCTGGGCCCAGTTGAGTTAATAGTTAGTAGTTCATAGTTTATAGTTTCAACTATCAACTACGAACTATCAACTACGAACTATCAACTACGAACCAACAACTACCAACTATGAACTATCAACTATGAACTAACGCGGGCGATTGGCTCAGTTGGTTAGAGCGCCACATTCACATTGTGGAGATCATAGGTTCAAGTCCTATATCGCCCATAGAAAATAAAGGAAAGGATAGGATAGTTGACAACTCAAAATCTTAAGGCGCAGTTGAGTGCTTTGATACAGTTGCAAGCGGTTGACAGTCAGATCTACAGCCTCGACGATGAGAAAAGAGCAAAACCTCAGGAAATCGAAGCGCTCAAAAGCTCATTTGAAGCCAAGAAACAGAGCCTTGCAGCCCTTGAAAAAATCTCGCTGGACCTCCAGAAAGATAAGAAGGATAAAGAGTTGGAATTGGCATCAAAGGAGGATGTAGGCAAAAAATTTCAGGTTCAGCTTTACCAGTTAAAGACCAATAAGGAATACAACGCCATGCTTGCCCAGATACAGGATGCCAAAGCAGACGCCTCCGTCGTAGAAGATAAAATACTTGAAGTGATGGACAAGCTCGATAAATCAAAAAAGGATATCGAAGAGGAGAAAAAGCGGCTGGCAGAGGAAGAACAGGTCTGCAACGCAGAGCTGAAAAAAATCCAGGACAGGATAAAAGAAATCGACGAACGACTTGCCCAATTTGAGGGCCAGAGAAAACAGATCGTACCCGATATCGAAAAAAATATTCTTTCTCAATACGAGCGTATCCTCCAGAGCCGGGACGGACTTGCCATAGTCAGCGTGAAAAATAACAGCTGCATGGGCTGCAATATGTTTGTCCCTGCGCAGGTAATAAACCTTATTCAGATGTATGAGCGCATCATTACCTGCGAAGTCTGCAACAGGATATTGTTTATAGACGATGACGGAGCTTGAGATCTATATTGACGGCGCATCTAAAGGAAATCCCGGCCACAGCGGCATAGGCGTTGTAATATGCCAGGGTAAAGAGGCCGTCAGGAACATCTCGCGTTACATAGGACAGGCGACCAATAATATCGCCGAATACACAGCTCTTATATTCGCCTTGCAGGAAGCCCTGATGATGAAGGCCGAAAGAGTTAAAATAAATACAGACAGCCAGCTATTGTGCAGGCAAATAAACAAGACTTATAAAGTGAGGCATCCGAATATAATCGGGTTATACAACCAGGCATTGCACTTGATGTCTGGTTTTAAAAAAGTCTCGATAAGCCATATCCCCCGCGAAGAAAACCGCCGGGCTGATAAATTAGCAACTCAGGCAGTAGACAGGGAAGCTAAAAAAACAAAGCATGCGACTGTTCTTTTATAATGAGGCAGGCTGAAAGTGGTTACCTTCGCTTTTTCGTTTTGCGAAAAGGCGGGGGAGGAAAGTCCGGGCTCCAAAGGGCAACGTAGCGGGTAATGCCCGCCGCCTGAAACGAAAGTCAAGGCAGGATCAGAGCTACAGAGACGAGTCTGTCGAAAGACAGGGTGAAACGACGCAATCTCTACGTGGAGCAAGGCCGCATAGGAAACAATGGAACTGCCCGTTCCGCTATAAGTTTCGGGTAGGCTGCTAAAGCTTTAAAGGCGACTTTAAAGCTCAGAGGAATGACCACGGCGCAAGATTTTTCTTACACTCACAGAACCCGGCTTATTCTGCCTGCCTCATTGTCAAATAGTTTCAAGACCCGATCTTGATCAATAAGGAGGAAAAATGTCAGGCCATTCTAAATGGAAAACGAATAAAGGTAAAAAAGCAATAGCTGATGCGAAAAAAGGCGCTGCATACACTAAGATAATCAAGGAGATAACAGTAGCCGCCCGCGAAGGCGGCGGAAATCCAGATACAAATTCGAAGCTGCGCACTGTAATCGCCAGGGCAAGAGAGTTGAACATGCCGCAGGACAACGTAAAAATGGCTATTAAACGGGGAACAGGCGAATTGCCGGGCATCGTATATGAGACTATAATGTACGAAGGTTACGGACCGGGAGGAGTCGCGATCATGATCGAAGCGATCACAGACAATAAGAACCGCACCACGGCAGAGATCAGAAACATCATGTCCAAAAAAAACGGCAACTTGGGAGGCTCGGTCAACTGGATGTTTGCCATGAAGGGCTACATTTCGATAGATAAAGCCACTATATCCGAGGAAGATCTGATGGGGGTATTGCTTGAAGCCGGCGCAGAAGATATGAAATCAGAAGGAAAGACCTTCGATATCTTTGTAATGCCTCAGGACCTCGAAAAAATCAAACAGGCGCTTGAAGCAAAAAAAATAAAATGGGAAACAGCCGAAGTCACAATGGTGCCTTCCTCTACTGTCAAATTAAGCTCAAGCGATGCGAAGATGTTCGTCGCTCTTACAGATGGCCTTGAAGAGCACGACGACGTCCAGAACGTTTACGACAATGCCGAGATCACCGATGAAGTAATGGCTCAGATGGAGCAGGCGGCATAAACATGAGAATCCTCGGAGTCGATCCTGCGCTTGCGATAACCGGATACGGTGTTATAGATTTTAATAAGCACGGATTTTCTGTAGTCGAAGCCGGGGTCATCAAGACAGAGCATAAAAAAGGACTGCAGGCAAGATTAGCAAAGATATACGACGGGATGTCAGATATCATATGCGAACATAGGCCCGATTGTATGGTCATTGAAAAGGTCTATGTGCATTACCAGCACCCTACGACTGCATTCCTTTTAGGCCAGGCCAGGGGAATAATTCTTCTTGCAGCTTCAAAGTCAGAAGTGGCTGTGGTCGAATATGCGGCAACGCAGGTTAAAAAAGCTATTGTCGGCCGGGGACTTGCCTCGAAGTCCCAGATCCAGAAGATGGTAGGGTCTGTGCTCGGTTTGAAAACTCTGCCTAAATATAACGATGTCACGGATGCTTTGGCTCTGGCCATCACTTACAGTTACCACAGCGCCTTCCTAAAAAATGATTGCAAGGATTTCAGGAAAGATTATTGAACGGGGTAAGAATCACCTGCTTCTAAACAATGGGGGATTGACCTATGAGGTTTTTCTTCCGCTTACCTGCATGCAGAGGCTGGATGAAAGTATTTCAGGCGATGGTGTGATCAACCTGGTGACCTACCATTATTTTCAGGTCGAACCCTCACGGAGCATCCCTGTGTTGATAGGTTTTTTAAATGAAATAGAAAAGGAATTCTTTGAATGTTTTATAACTGTTTCAGGGATAGGCCCCAGGGGGGCATTGAGGGCGTTAAACCAGCCCATTTCTTCAATAGCTCATGCGATAGACACAGGTGACTTGAATTTCTTAAGGTCTCTGCCGGGCATAGGCCAGCAGCGCGCAAAGGAGATCGTAGCTAAGCTGCAGAATAAGGTCGGCAAATTCGGGCTTATAAAAGACGACCAGGTAAAAGAAGAAAGATTGGACCTTAACATTCAGGAGGAAGCTCTCGCGGTATTAATGCAGTTGGGATATAAGAGGCCCGAAGCAGCCGTGATGATCAAGAAAGCAGCTGAAGCCGGTTCCGAAATTAAAACCACAGAGGGATTGCTTAACGAAGTTTATAAGCAGAAAAGGCTGAAATAGCCCTCAGTCCACAGAAAACTTAAAACATGGAAGAAAATAATCTTACCGAAACGGGTTTGCAGGAAACAAAAGCCGAAGACCCAAAAAACCAAGACAATGTTAAAGCGGTCATAGAGGCTTTGCTTTTTTCAAGCGAAAAACCCCTTTTGGTGGAACAGATAAAAAAAGTCCTGGACAATATGGATGCCGAACAGATCCGCAGAAAAACAGAAGAATTAAAAGCTGATTACGAACAGCATAACAGGGGCATGCGTATATTCGAGGTGGCCGGCGGTTTTCAGATGATCGCGTCTCCTGTATTTGCGACTTTTTTGAGGAAGCTGCATAACGGGCCGCAGCATGCGGATAAATTGTCAAAACCCGCGCTTTTGACCCTGGCAATAATCGCGTATAAACAGCCCCTTTCAAAGTCGGAAGTAGAGACTTTGAGAAAGGTAAACGTTGACGGAGTCATGAGAACGCTCCTTGATAAAAGCCTTATCAGGGTCACAGGAAGGAAAATGGCGCCGGGCAGGCCAAAGGTATACGGCACGACAAGGCAGTTCTTGGAATACTTCGGGTTAAAGTCTCTTGACGATCTGCCTAAAATAGAAAATTATCCTTTGCCTCCTGAAAAGCAGCAGGAGCAGATAGTAAAGATCGGAGAGAGCTTGGAATCCAAACAGGAAGAAATGATGGAGAAACTAGAACCCGCAAAAGATATCCCATCAGAAAATAAAGGTGAGGAAAATGCTGCTAAGATCCCTGAGAAAACGGATTGACGATGCTGACAGGCAAATAGTCGGTTTACTGAACAAACGAGCCAGGATCACCCTTGATATAGCAAGGCATAAAATGGATTCAGGAAAAAGCATTTACTGTCCCGAACGGGAAAGAGAGGTATTAAAGGGTGTTTCTGCGAATAATACCGGTCCTTTGTCCCAGGAAGCGCTTAAGGCGGTTTACCGGGAGATCATGTCAGGCAGCCTTGCTTTGGAAAAGTCATTAAAGATAGCCTATCTTGGGCCCGAGGCCACTTTTACCCATCAGGCATCTCTTAAAAGATTCGGTTCTCAGGTTGAGTATGTCGCCTGCGACAGTATAGGGGATGTTTTTCGGGAAGTGGAGAAAGACAGCGCTGATTACGGAGTCGTCCCAATAGAGAACTCGATAGAGGGAGCTGTAAATCATACGCTGGATATGTTCGTTGACTCTGACTTAAGGATTTGCGCACAAGTGATCCTGGATATATCGCATAATTTACTTGCTAATTGCCGGAAAGAAAAGATTAAAACGATTTATTCTATCCAGCAGGTATTCGGACAGTGCCGCATCTGGCTTCAGGAAAATCTGCCCGGAGTAGAAAAAATAGAGGTCTCAAGCACGACGCGCGCTGCCCAGACGGCAAGCAGACAAAAATTTGCCGCCGCGATAGCTTCTATACTTGCATCGAAGCTCTATGGCTTAAAGGTTGTCGCAAGGGACATAGAGGATTCCCCTCACAATAGAACGAGATTTTTCGTAATAGGAAAGACACAGACCGCTCCTACCGGAAACGATAAGACATCTCTTTTGTTTTCCATAAAGGACAAAGTCGGAGCTTTGCACGATATGCTAGTCCCCTTTAAGAAATACAGGGTGAACCTTAATAAAATTGAGTCTCGCCCTTCTAAAAGAAAGGCATGGGATTATTATTTTTTTGTTGACCTCCAAGGCCACAGGAATCAGCCAAGGGTAAAAAAAGCCCTTTTAGAATTGGAGAACAAGTGTAAATTTTTAAAGATCCTTGGTTCCTATCCTGTTGGAGAATGATCTATGAAAAATTTAGCAAGGCAAAACATCCTGAACACCAAGCCTTATATAGCGGGCAAGCCGATCGAAGAGACAAAAAGGGAATTGGGTCTTTCCGAGGTCATCAAACTTGCCTCAAACGAAAATCCGATCGGGACCTCCCCCAAGGCGATCAGTGCCATGAAAAAGGCCTTATCGGGCGTTAACCGCTATCCCGATTCAAACAGCTTTTATCTAAAAAGAAAAATCGGCAGTCGTCTGTCTGTTAAGCCTGAAAATATCGTCCTGGGGAACGGGTCTGACGAGCTCATCGACATAGTGATAAAAACTTTCGTGGAAGACGGCGAGAACATCGTCACGGCTGATGTGACGTTCCTTGAATATGAGATCATTGCGCAGGTCCAGAACAGACGCGTGAAAAAAGTGCCTCTAAAAGGTTTCCGGTTTGATCTGGAAGCCATAAAAAGCGCGATCGGCCCTAAGACCAAACTCGTTTTCATCGCAAACCCCAATAATCCGACAGGCACTTATGTGAAAAAAGCGGAAATTGAAAAGTTTTTCCGGGGACTGCCTGAGAACGTGATAGTCGTCCTTGACGAGGCTTACGACACTTTCATCGATGTAAAGGATTGCCCTTACGGCATAGATTATTTCAAAAATAATAATCTGATAGTTTTAAAGACTTTTTCAAAGGCATACGGACTTGCGGGATTGAGAATAGGCTATGCGCTTTGCGATGAAGGTTTTAGCAGGTATATGGAAAAAAGCCGCCAGCCTTTTAACGTGAACCTGTTGGCTCAGGAGGCCGCGCTTGCCGCATTGGATGATGTGCGCTTTTTGAAAAAGACAAGGGAAACTGTGCTGGACGGGAAAAAGTATCTGTACCAACAATTCAAAAAATTAAAAGTCGGATATGTCCCGTCAGTCACCAATTTTATACTTGTAGACGTCAAGATGGACTGCGTCAGTGTTTTTAAGGAATTGCTTGCACATGGGGTAATAGTCAGGGATATGAAGCAATACGGTTTAAAGGATTATATAAGGGTGACTATCGGCACTTCTTCGGAGAACAGAAAGTTCATTGCCGCGCTTAAGAAAGTATTGTGAGATTTAGAAACAGAACAGACCGGGGTAAAAGATGATAATTGTATTAAGGCCAAATGCGACAGAAGACCAGGTAAATCACATAATAGACAAAGTCAAAAAATTAGGGCTGACTCCGCATGTCTCTAAGGGCACGGAAAGGACCATTATCGGAGTCATAGGGCCTGAGGATATACTGCAGGTCACTCCCTTAGAGGTTTTTCCAGGCGTCGAAAAAGTCTTGCCTGTCCTTGCACCGTATAAGCTTGTTTCCAGGGAATTCAAACAGGAGGATTCGATCATAGATGTCGGCAAGGGGCAGAAGATCGGAGGAAAAAAGATCGTTGTGATGGCAGGGCCTTGCGCAGTCGAAAACAGGCAGCTGCTTTTGGAAGTGGCTACCGAAGTCAAAAGATCAGGCGCAAAGATATTGCGCGGCGGCGCTTTCAAGCCCAGGACATCTCCTTACAGTTTTCAGGGCATAGGAGAGGAGGGCTTAAAACTTTTAAATGAGGTCGGCGATGAATTGGGGCTTGTTACGGTAAGCGAGGTAATGGACCCGCGAGACGTCGCATTAGTGGCAAAGCACATCGACATACTTCAGATAGGCGCCAGGAATATGCAGAATTTTAACCTTTTAAAAGAAGTGGGAATGACAAAAAAGCCTGTCCTTTTAAAACGCGGACTGTCTTCGACGATCAAAGAATTGCTTATGTCGGCCGAATATATACTCTCGGGGGGCAACTTCAACGTCATTCTTTGCGAACGGGGCATCAGGACATTCGAGGAGTACACGCGCAATACCCTCGACATAAGCGCGGTCCCTGCCGTGAAACAGCTTTCGCACCTTCCGATAATCGTAGACCCCAGCCATGCCGCGGGCAAATGGGGGCTTGTGCCTGCGCTCTCAAGAGCGGCGGTTGCAGCAGGCGCCGACGGCCTGATGATCGAAGTGCACAGCCGTCCCGAAGAGGCTTTTTCAGACGGGGCGCAGTCGCTTCTTCCTTCCACGTTCGATGCCCTTATGAAAGAGCTTGCTCCGATCGCAAAATCAGTGGGAAGAGAAATATAATGCCACTTTTTAACAAGGTCGCTATAGTCGGGACGGGACTAATAGGCGGATCCATAGCATTGGATTTGAAAAAGAAAGGCCTGTGCAAAATCATAGCCGGGGTCAGCCGTCATCAGGAAAGCCTAAAGTTTGCTAAAAAAACAGGCGCTATTGACATAGGTTCTCAATCATTATGCGTGATAAAAGATTCTGACCTTGTTATCCTGGCTGCTCCGGTAAGCGCCATAAAAGAAAAAGCACGCCGTATCGCAGAGATTATCAGTAAGGACTGTATAGTTTTTGATGTTGCAAGCACAAAAGAAGAGATCGTAAGTTTGCTTGATCCTTTGTTCCCGAGATTCGTCGGCGCTCACCCCATCGCAGGTTCCGAGAGAAAAGGAATAAAAAATGCAAGGCCCGGCCTTTTTAAAGATTCGATCTGTATCCTGACTTCCACGAAAAGGACCGATGCGTTGGCTTTGAATAAGATCAAAAAACTCTGGCTTGAATTAGGAGCTAAAGTCGTCTTAATGAAGCCGCAGGCCCACGACCGCATTTTGGCTTTTGTCAGCCATATGCCTCATGTGGCGGCTTTTGCTCTAATAAATTCTGTTCCGTCTGATTGCCTCGGGTTAGCGCCCAACAGCCTGAAAGATACTACCCGCGTAGCTTCCTCGGATAGCGGGCTTTGGAGCGACATTATATTGAGCAATAAGAAGAACGTTATAACGGCTGTCAAAGTTTTGGAAAATAAGATTTCAGATATCAAAAAATCGTTATTGAGAAACGACAGAAAACATTTAATAAAGATCTTAAATCAGGCAAAAGCCAGAAGAGATCTTTTAAACGCATCGAATCCCACATAAAATGATTATTGCTGTCGACGGTCCTGCCGGTGCCGGCAAAAGCACGGTCGCCAAGATCCTGGCAAAAGAATTTAACTGCCTCTATATCGATACGGGCGCTATGTATCGCGCATTGACGCTGAAGATCCTTGATGGCAAAATCGATATAAATGACATCAAAGGTATCATAGAAATTGCGAACATGACAAAGATCGAGCTTGTCTCTACTGCTGAAGGCCCGATTAAGGTTATACTTGACGGCAATGATGTCAGCCTTGCTATCAGGGAGCCAAGGGTGACAAAGTTTGTTTCTCTAGTGGCAAAGATCAAGGAGGTCCGGGAGGTAATGGTTGTTTTGCAGAGGAGGCTCGGCAAAAAAAACGATTGTATACTTGACGGCAGGGACATCGGGACTGTTGTCTTTCCCAAAGCTGACAGGAAATTTTTCATCGATGCTACTTTTGAAGAGAGGGTAAAAAGAAGGTTTAAAGACCTTCAAAACCTGGGCATTAACAATGTGTCAAGAGAGCAGGTGTCCGCTGACCTGGCAAACAGGGATAAGATTGATTCTACCCGCGAGGTCGCACCGCTTAAAAAAGCCCATGACGCTATTTACATAGACACTACTAAGATGAGCATCGAGGAAGTCGTCAACACCATGTCTTGCCTTGTCAGGCCCAAATAATTTGATCGACCTTAATAACATAAACAACAAACATGGACAAATCTTTAATCAGGAATTTCAGCATTATAGCCCACATCGACCACGGCAAATCCACGCTTGCCGACAGGATACTGGAGCTGACAGGCGCGCTTGACAGAAGGCATGTCAAAGACCAGGTCTTAGACGATATGGACCTTGAGCGCGAACGCGGTATCACCATCAAAGCCTCGATGGTCAGGATCTTATACAAGGCATCTGACAACAGGGATTATATATTAAATCTGATAGATACGCCCGGCCACGTGGATTTTACATACGAAGTATCAAAATCCCTTGCCGCATGCGAAGGGGCGGTGTTGGTGATAGACGCAGCTCAAGGCATAGAAGCCCAGACAGTAGCGAATTATTATCTCGCTCTCGAAAATAATCTCGAGATCATCCCTGTGATCAATAAGATAGACCTTCCAAGCATCGATATACCCAAGACAAAAGAGCAGATAGTAAGCGTTTTGGGCTTTAAGGAAGACGAGATAATACTTGCTTCTGCTAAAGTCGGCACAGGCGTTAAAGAGATCCTGGAAAGGATCATTAAGGTGGTCCCTGCTCCATCAGGCGAAGAAGGCCATCCGCTGAAAGCCCTTGTCTTTGACTGTCGTTTTGATGTATATAAAGGAGTGGTTATCTATGTCAGGATCATGGACGGAACACTTGATGAACGCACCCAGATAAAGATGATGCATTCGGGAAAGATTTTCAAAATCGAAGAGCTCGGCGTTTTTCAGAACCTTCAGTATGCAAACGCGCAATCTTTAACATGCGGAGAAGTAGGCTATTTTACCGCCAATATCAGGGAGGCGCGCGAGATCATCATCGGTGACACGATAACCGACATTAAAAACCCTTGTGATAAACCATTGGCAGGGTATCGGACCCTCAAGCCTCTTGTGTTCTGCGGCATCTATCCCGTCAACCCTGGAGATTTTTCGGATCTCAGGGAGGCAATGGATAAGCTTAAGCTCTCGGATGCGTCGTTTGTTTTTGAGCCGGAAAGCTCCCAGTCTTTCGGCACGGGCTTTCGCTGCGGATTCCTGGGTCTTTTACACATGGAGATAGTCCAGGAGCGGCTTGAAAGGGAATACGATTTAAACCTGATACTTACCGTCCCGAACGTAGTGTACAGGATAAAAAGAGCCGACGGCCAGATCCTGGACGTTGAAACGCCCGCTAAATTCCCTGCTGCTCAGGACGTCGAAGAGGCATTTGAGCCATATGTTAAATTGATGATGATTATCCCGGTTGATTGCATAGACCCTGTGTGCGAGATGGTCAAGACGCGCAGGGGGACATACAGCTCCAAAGAATATCTCGGAGTTGACCGCGTAAAACTTAATTTTGATATACCTCTGTCGGAGATCATAGTGGACTTTTATGACCGTTTAAAATCATTGACAAGAGGATACGGCTCGATAGATTACGAATTTAACGAATATTTTCCAGCAAAACTTGTAAAACTTGATATAATGTTCAACGGCATTGTCTGTGATGCGTTTTCATCCCTGATGCCGAAGGAAAAGGCGGCGCACAAGTCTCACGCGCTTGTTTCCAAGTTAAAGGAATTGATCCCCAGGCAGCTGTTTGAAGTCGTCATTCAGGCGGCAGTCGGCGGACAGGTCCTTGCTTCTGAGCGGGTAAGGCCTTTAGGGAAAAACGTGACCTCTCGCTGTTCAGGAGGAGATATAACCAGAAAACGCAAGCTCTGGGAACATCAAAGGCAGTCAAAAAGGCGGCTTAAACAGTTCGGAAAAGTCGAAATACCGCAGGAGGCATTTTTGGAGGTGTTAAAACTATAACTATGGAAGAGCTAAAACAGCAGAAAAAGTTCAGGAAGACAGTTGTTTATGAGTGGATCGAATCACTGATCGTGGCATTTGTACTTGCAATGGTCATCCGGGCATTTGTCATACAGGCATTTCGTATCCCTACCGGTTCGATGACGCCAACGCTTTTGGTAGGAGATGCTATCCTGGTAAATAAGTTCCTTTACGGTGCAAAAATCCCTTTTACCGATATAAGGCTGCCTGCGATAAGAGAGCCCAAAAGAGGGGATGTCGTGGTTTTTATTTATCCGCTTGATACTAAAGTAGATTTTATAAAAAGGCTTGTGGCAAAAGGCGGAGAAACAGTCGAGATAAAAGAAGGGACCATATATATCGATGGCAAGCCTTTGACAGACCCCGTGTTCAACCAGAAATACTATTATAATCGCGGAGATTTCGGAGAGCAGGATAAGAAGATCCAGGTACCAAACGACAGTTATTTTGTTTTGGGGGATAATTCAGGCTCTTCTAAGGACTCCAGGTACTGGGGGTTTGTTCCTAAAAAAAATCTGCTGGGCAAAGCTATAATAATATACTGGCCTCCCCAGCGTATAAGGATTATTAAATAAAAAAGCGCAGATGAACTTTGCAAACAAGATTTCCACATTCCGTATTTTAAGCGTTCCTTTTTTTGTAGCCTGCCTTATTTATTATTCGCCCCAGAGGCCTTATTTAAGATTCATCGCGCTGTCTATATTTGTCCTTGCGGTCATTTCAGACGCCGTTGACGGTTATATCGCCAGGAAATCCAGGTTAAAATCCAAGGCCGGACTTATACTTGACCCGCTGGGAGATAAACTGCTCCTTATGAGCGCTTTTATTTTCCTTTATAAATTTCCGGTAGGCGCGATTACCTTCCCCAAGGAAATCATCCTGATTGTCTTGAGCAGGGACATTATAATTCTTTTAGGCGCCGTAGTTCTTTATATGGTAAGGCAGGCGATTGACATCACGCCTACATTGTGGGGAAAACTGACCACTATTTTTCAGATGTTTTCCGTTCTGGCGGTCATCCTTCAGCTTGATTACGCATATATATTCTGGTGGCTTGCTGTGATCTTAACCGTCATTTCAGGCGCGGATTACATAAGAAGGGGATTTAAGGTTTTATATGCAATGGATAATTCCAGGAACAATCATTAGTTATCTTGTGGGCTCAATACCCACAGCCTATATTTTTGGACGCCTCTTGCGGGGAATAGACATTCGAAAATTCGGCTCAGGAAATGTCGGAGCAACAAATGCCCTTAGGGTCTTGGGAAAAAAAACCGGCTTAACGGTTTTGGCCCTCGATATTGTTAAAGGGCTGATACCCGTGATGCTTTTAGGAAATTTTATTTATCCGAGAGCAGGGATGCCTTTAGATATTGTATTCGTTGTCCTCGGAATGGCTTGTATTATCGGCCATAGCTGGCCGTTGTTTCTGGGATTTAAGGGCGGCAAGGGCATAGCAACTACTTTGGGAGTTTTGATCGCCTTAGCCATAAGGATACCGGGGTTGGAAAAAGTCCTGGCATTGACTATATCTGCCTGGGTTGTAATTTTTTTGAGCTTCCGGATAGTATCACTTGCATCTGTTATTTCTGCTTTAACTTTGCCTTTATTTTTGATATTTTTTAAACAAAGTACTCAGATAATAATTTCCGGGGTCATTCTTTCTGTTTTTATAATCCTCCGCCACAAATCAAACCTTATCCGCCTTTTTCAAGGCAAAGAATCAAGACTTATTTTTAAATAATCTCCAATCCCGGATGTAAACTAGATCATAAATTAAGAAGAAAGCGGTTTCTTGTAACCCCTTGAAATAGTTGAAAATAGGGGGGTTAGAAGGTATACTTATATTGGGAACAAATTTTTTTGAGCAGTTATTAAGTATTTTTTAAAAGTATTAAATAAGTCAGTATCTTTGAAACTATAGGAGAGTTAATTGAAAATCTGTTAAGTTGACCTGACACCCCACCAGTCACCCGACAATAAAATCGGGATTAAAAGGAGAGTGGGGTATTGCCGGGTCGCTTAAACATAAAAGGTGGCCCGGCTAAATTCAGCCGGAAAAAAGGATGGCGTATGCGCGACCTCCTGTTTAAAAATCTGACTTCAAATGATAAACAGAGAAAAGTTCTTGCGAGCTCCGAGATCTTCGATAAATCCGGGGTGCGCACGATCGTCAGGAGGCATTTTATATACTTTGTAAGAGAGGTCACTGATAATAAAATCGAGAAACAGGAGCCGTATCTTTTTATTGTAAAAGAGCGCAACACTAAAGAGAAGAGAGAAAGATTTTATTGCAGGATAAAGGGAAGTGTTTACGCTGTTTATAATAACAGGATCTACCTGGTCAGGTTCATGCATTCTCTTAAGATCAATTTAATTGCAATACCAGAAGGTTCAATTCAATATAGTGAAGAATAGCTTTATATATGCTATTTGCTTGACTTTACATCAAAAATAAGTTATACTTTAGTAAGTTAATTAAGAGTTTATAAAAGTCTTTTGGAGTCCGGGTTTCCTGATTTATGGAGGTGAATCAGGAAGCTTTGCCACGGAAAGTTTATACCGGATAGATGAAAGGGTCTATCCGGTTTTTTATTTTTTTAGGGCTATTGAATTAATAAATTGACAGTAAAGCAAGTAATTGAGTATAATATAGCTCTCAAAAAGAGAGGGAAAAATGTATAAAAAAAGACTGTTGTTTATAATACCAATAGCACTGTTGACGTTTCCTGTTTGCGTCTTTGCGGCTTTCACTGTTTCAGCCAGGCCTTATGAAGGCGGATATGATCTGGATTTCAGAAAAGTCGGTTTTATTGAGACGGCAGTCAATAAGGAAGTGATCGTGAGGACAGATTCCGAGCCGGGCAAACAATACAGGCTTATTCAGACCCTTTTCGAACCTTTGACAAACTCGCAGGGAATATCCCTGACTTATGGGAGAAACTTTGTTGTTTACGCTGTCAGGGGAAGCAACCGTTACGGCACAATCTCCGTCGAACAGGAAAATCCTGTCAGCCCTGGAAGGACCATTGTTTATACATCTAATCCTAATGGAGATTCAGATCAGTTCACTCTTGTTTATGCCCTTGTAGGGCCTTTTGACGTTCCTTCGGGTATTTACAGAGGAAGGATAGGACTTACTCTGGAAGCTGTTGACTCTGCCCAGCCTCCACAAACAGTTTTTTTAAATGTGACAGCAGAGATTGAAGCAGAAGCAGGTATTGAAATTAAATCCCCTTCCGGGCTTAAAATAATAAGCCTGAGCGGCAAAGAAGTGGCAAGAGAATCCTCGGATGTTTTATTTACCATACGCGGCGGATTCGGAAGGCAGTTCAGGATTTTACAGCTATTATCAGGCAGCCCCACTTCTTCTTCGGGAGATGAATTGCCTTATGATGCGATTATGGTCTCATTAAAAGATGTTAATAAGGGCAGCGGGCCTGCCCAGCCAGTTGCGCTTTCTGGAAACCAGCAGATAGTTTATACATCAAGTATGAGAGGAGAAGCAGAAAGTTTCTCTCTTGATTATATTTTGAATGAGATCCCGGGCGCTAAAGCTGGAAGATACAAAGTTGGCATAGGATATTTCCTTCAGGAATCCTCCGGGGCCCCATTACAGAAACTCGACAGTTATATATTGGAAGCAGAAATAGAAAAAGTCTTTGATCTTTTTTTAAAGACAGAGTCAGGGCAGGGCAGCATTTCCTTCCGAGACATAGGGCCAAACCAGCCTCCAAGGACTTTTGAAGTGGAGGTGCAGGTAAAAAGTAATTCCGGCAGGCCATATCTTGTGACACAAAAGATGCTTTCACCGCTTGCCAACAAAGAAGGAAATACCATCCTTAACAAATATTTCAGTATGAAGACCGAGAAACTAAAGCAGACAAAAGGCCTGCCCAAGGTCCAGAATAAGTCTGAAATGACTACGCAAGACACGACTCTTTTTGTTTCTGATAGATCCGGCTCTTCTGATACGTTCAAAGTGATTTATGAGTTGAATGCAGCCTCGGATGTAAAAGCAGGCGATTACGCTACATCAATCGTTTATTCTTTGTCAGAGTTATAGTTCTTTAAAAAATGACTTTTGATGCTTAATCCCCACCAGCCAGCAACGGCATTAGAAGGAACATCGTTTAAGAAAGGAAAAAAAATGATAAGATCAGAAGATTTGAATAAAAAACCATACGAAAGGAGGTGTGAAATGAAAAATACTATATTGATACTTATGGCAATGATGTTTGCGACGTGTTTTATCGCAGGCAATGTATTTGCAGCGACCCCAAAGACACTTAATGTCAGTGCGGCAGTTACAGGTTCGACTACTATCGACGTAAAACTGTATAAGAGCACAAGCGCTACGACATATAATTTTGCGACTGACCTGTTTCCTACGATGGACTTTGGCACATTAGTGCTCGCGAATCCCACAAGCCCCACTACTTCTCCGTTAGGTGGAAGCCAGCATTTTCTAGCATTAGTCAGCGTGACCAGCAATGCAGGGACTCAGTATTATGTGACATACACCGGCGCCCCGCTTCTACACGCGGTAGACGCAGTTACAACGCTTTCCAGCGACTGTTTTACGGTTGCAGGCGGGCCTCACTTTAATACAGACGGGACTACGGCAACAGTTTACAGCGCAGGATTGGCGCAGGCAGTACATTCAGCTGCTGCAACTACAGCATATAATGTGTACACTTCGACTACGACAGGCGGTTCGGACGTATTCAGAGTGTATGTCGGGATCACTGGCGATCCTACAAAGACCGTCAGCAAAACATCTAACAGCTTGATTTCTCAATCTCAGAAATCAGGGACTTACAGGGCCAATGTGGTTCTAACATTGACCCCGTAATAAAGCCTTATCAAGGA
>Ga0315286_10000542_pt1 | contig 31953 bp, 29 predicted proteins | sample YL17G10_0_MG_FD_205038 | JGI IMG/M metagenome (GOLD analysis project Ga0315286, IMG submission 205038) | Sediment microbial communities from Yellowstone Lake, YNP, Wyoming, USA - YL17G10_0 | ecosystem: Environmental > Aquatic > Freshwater > Lake > Sediment | place: USA: Wyoming | collected... | reverse complement strand
TTATTTTCGGCCAAATTATACGTTATTTTGGCCAAAGGAGCCGCCTGTATTTTTAACCTTCAACTATCAATTGGACACCCTCCCTTTATGGCTACGATTTTACTTTCAATAAATATTCTACAAGCAGTATTCTTGTAGAAGGTTTTTGGGCTGATAATTTACCCTTTAAGGTTGTTCTATACCGCACAGATTACCCTTCTCCTAATGTGGTTCTACACATAGTTCCTGAACCAAATACAATCGGATTAATCTGTTTTGGTTTTTTAGTTATGAGAAGAAAATTTAAAAATCTTTAGAAGTAGCACATAAACAAAAAGGATGATGAAATGTAAGGAGGCAAAAAGTGTCAAATCTCAAAAGGTTCTTAAGTATTTTAATAATTCTTTTCATTGTTTGTGATTCTGTATACGCACTTGGTTCAGATTTTTATCTTGCGGATGGAACTGGGGTAACAAGCTGGGAATTTGATATAGCAGGTTATTCCGATGGATTTTATTGGGGTGAATCGCAACGGCATCTAAATTATGTGGGAAATCCACACGAAATGCTTTCTGGAGAATGGGCGTCCGGAATTTATTATAATGGCATTCATAACAACAAGACACAATGGCTGACAGATTGGTTTATGGTTCCCGATTGGCCAACCTACACCAGTTTTATTCAGGACTCAAATTTTCAGGTTTGGAATAATCATCGAACGGCACGGTCGAGAGTCTATGACTCCAATGTTCGGGTAACAATAGATTATAATCTGATTGACCTTGGAGAAAGCAACTGCGTCTCTTTGCCATTCAGGAATTACAGCGGCAATATCAGGGATGTAAGTGCTTTTTAAATATAAAGTTGTGGCAATTTGCTTACTTGCGTTAAATTACTTGAATTCGCATAGGGTATATTGGTATAATAAATTAATCAGAAAAAGGAGCGAGAAAATGAAAAAGATAATTATATTTGCGACGGTATTTGTACTGTTGACCGCATTAAAAGTAAATGCTGGCTTTACTGATATTATTGAAGATACCAACATATATAGTGGTTCGTATGATGCGATCCGAGTCTTCGATTCAGCCAATCTTGATTTTTACGGTGACTCAGTTGGCCTTCTTGATTTTCGGGACACAAGCACCGGCTCATTCCATGGCGGAACTGCGGAACAGATTGATGTTGCTACTTCGGCGGTGGTTCATCTTTGGGGTGGCCAAATATATAGTATGTATTCATATAATATCGTCCATCTCTATGGACAGGGAATCACAATAGAACCCTCTGGTACAGGAACTTATGACCGGTATATACACGGACTTTGGGGTGACGGAACACCGTTTGACTTTGTTGCTTATCGTGCCGTGCTTTTTAATTCTCAGTTTGTAATTCACGAAATCCCTGAACCTTCAACAATATCGCTTTTGCTCTTTGGTATTCTTGGCGTAAAAAAACTCAGACGACAAAAAAAATCAGCTTAAAGCAATTCATGTTAAAAACGGATTGGATGTTTTTGTATTCAAAGGAGGAATGTATGCTTCATATCGAAGAACACTATTTAGGATACTTTTTGGTTATCTTGTTCATTTTTGTTTTGTTTGCTACTCCAACTTTTTTGTATGCAGCGTACGAGCCAATTGGGCTATACACAAATGATTATTATGCATCGAATGGTGGCGTTGCCTTTGACTTTTATCCATCCGGTTATTCCGATGGCTGGTATTGGGGTTACAGCGACCGTCATCAACAAGACTCTCATGAGATGCTTTCTGGAGAATGGGCGTCCGGAATTTTTTATAATGGCATTCACGACAATAAAACACAATGGCTGACAGATTGGTTTATGGTTCCCAATTGGCCAACCTACACCAGTTTTATTCAGGACCCAAATTTCGAGGTCTGGAATCATAAGACCGCGAGGTCAAGAGTCTATGACTCAAATGTTCGGGTAACAATAGATTATAATCTGATAGATATTGGAGACAGTAATTACGTCTCTTTGCCTTTCAGGAATTTCAGCGGCAATATCAAAGATGTAAGTGCTTTTTGGACATAGTGTTATGGAATATATAATCATCTTGCTTTGGCGATATGTATTTTGATATAATGACTTAATCAGAAAAAGGAGTGGGAAAACGAAAAAGAAGATTATTATCATAATGTTAGGAGCTTTGTTGTCCTGCGGAGGGCTGGCGCAAGCAACCGGCGTTGATTTCTATTCGGATTGGACTATTCAAAACGGCGATGATTATAGTAACCCTCCTTATGATTACATTGCCTTGCATGATTCCGCAACTGTAACCATGACGGGTGGACGTATCGCCGTTTGTTTTGATGCTTATGACACCTCGGCATTCAATTTCCAAGACGGGGTAGTAGACAGCACTCTTCAATTTCATGGCTCTTCAACGGTCACTATGACTAACGGTACGACACATGGTAGTTTTAATATGTACGATGATTCCGAGCTAAACATTAATGGCGGCACACTTTTATTAGGCAATGTTATTGCTCTTTATGGTTCCTCGACTGCTACTATGACTGGAGGTGCTTTAGATGTCAGCGGCTTTAACATGTACGATAACTCGATACTCAATATTAGCGGTGGAATTCTAAATGGCACACACATTAGCATTGGTAACTCCAACATTCTCAATTTATCTGGCGGAAATTTCGGAACAGGCAACGAGACTCCGTGGATTTACTCAAAAAATATTATTAATATTTATGGACGCGATTTAAGCATTGTACCCTATTATACTCAGACCGACAGCTTTGTCAGCGGCCATTGGGCAGATGATACTGCTTTCGGATTCATTTTGGGCCGTGCTCAAATTTACAATCCGCAGATTGTTTTTCACGAAATTCCCGAACCCGCAACAATGTTCCTCCTCCTTATTGGAATTACTGGAGTGCGGCGATTCAATCTTTCAAACAGGAAAGATTCACTTCTACAACAAACTTAAATCAACTTTCACGGAGGAGTTTATATGTATAATCGAAAAAAACACTTCTTTAAATTTTATTGTTTAATCTGCTTTATCGTTTATGTGATTTTTGGAAACCCATCGCGCGTGCTTGCAATGGGAGAAGAGTTTTGGCTCTATCCTGACGGCCAGCCAGTTAAATTTGGTTTCAACAGAGCCGGTTATTCCGATGAGTGGGATTGGGGAGTTTCGGAACGCCATCTCCACTGGACTTCGGGTTCACATGAAATGCTATCAGGTGAGGCCGCCTCCGCTATTTTTTTCGCCGGGATTCAGAACAATAAAAGTATGTGGCTTACGCAGAATTTCGCCTGCCCGGATTGGGGGACAGGGAGCCTTTTCATTCCAAGTTCGAATCCCTATCCGAACTCGTGGGACGACCCATGCAACCCAATTAACGGCTTTGATACTGGCCGAAGTATAGTCGAAATTCCAAGTAAGATAAGAGTAACAATAAATTATAATCTGATAGATATTGGAGACAGTAATTACGTCTCTTTACCTTTCAGGAATTTCAGCGGCAATATCAAAGATGTAACCAGCTTTAGAATATATAGTTATGACAATTTCCTTGTTCGCGTTAAATCACTTGAATTCGCATAGGTTATATTGGTATAATAAACTAATGGAAAAAGGAGCGAGAAAATGAAAAAGAAGATTATTATCATAATGTTAGGAGCTTTGTTGTGCTGCGGTGGGGTAGCACAAGCAATGAATAATATTGATTTTTACTCTGACGGAGTTATCCAAGATGGGAATAACTTTTACAATGTTACGTTGCATTCCTCTGCCATAGTAAATATGACAGGTGGAATAATTGAAAGTATTATAAAAACATATGATAATTCAGTAATAAATATTTCAGGGGGTATCCTGCAACATGGTGAAATTGATCTCTACGATTCAAGCATTCTCAATTTATCAGGTGGAACATTTGAAGTCGATAATTGGGTCACATGGATTTATCCGATGGACCAGAGCATTGTAAATGTTTATGGCAGTGGTTTAACTCTCTCTCCATTTTTATCCAACAATACGATTGCTTCTGGCTATTGGGCAAACGGTGATGATTTCAGACTTGCTTTTGGCCGTACCAATTTTAATTCTCCTCAAATTATCCTTCATGAAATTCCTGAACCTGCGACGATATCTCTTCTGCTAATCGGGATTGTGGGCATGCGAAAGCTCAAACACCAAAAAAGCTACTGTTCAAAGCAATTCATTTAAAACAAGGATTGGGTATTTTTACATTCAAGGAGGAATATATGTATAGTAAAAGAAAAAATTTATCAAGAATATTATCTTCTAATTTGCCAGTTTTAGTTTTGCTTATTATTCCCTCCATTTTATATGCAGTTGGCGACGATTTTCAGCTTTATCCAACCGGAAATGCCGTTTCTTTTAATTTTGATATAGCAGGCTATTCCGATGGTTTTTGGTGGGGCGTCTCGGATCGCCACCTAAATTGGAATCCCAAACCGGAGAATCCACAAAGTCACGAAATGCTTAGCGGAGAGTGGGCATCCGGAATCTATTATAACTCCATTCACAACAATAAGTTGCAATGGCTGACAGATTGGTTTATGGTTCCTGATTGGCCAACCTATACCAGTTTTATTCAGGACTATAATTTTCAGGTCTGGAATCATAAGACCGCGAGGTCAAGAGTCTATGACTCAAATGTTCGGGTAACAATAGATTATAATCTGATAGATATTGGAGACAGTAATTACGTCTCTTTGCCTTTCAGGAATTTCAGCGGCAATATCAAAGATGTGAACAGCGAGCAATATATTCTCCTGCAGACCTACACGATTGAAAATAATTCCCCAAATAATATCACCGGCCTTGAGTTTTATCAAATGCTTCACGGCCATCCCGCCGATAAATGGGGAAGAATTAATTCTACTTATTCCGATGTCAATTATCCTAATACGCTCAAAGACCCATGCGACCCCGCCAAAACTTTCAGATATGCAATTACCCAATGGAATCTCGGCGACCCCAATACAGAGCACGTTGACTGGATAAGTTTCAGTTCGACAATACAGCCGGATTGGATTGATAACGGCACTTATAATGGCCATGATGAAGAGCCGACATCAGGCACGCACATAAGAGTCGAGAACCGTGCGTTAAATGGTGCAAGGTTGATTTATTATGACGAGGCTGCCGGTGCAATGGGCTATAATCTCGGCACATTGACGCCGGGACAATCCACATCAATCACATTTGCCGTTATGTTCGGCTCTGGAAACGTTCAGTTTTCCGAACCAAATGTCTGGAATATAACCCGGGGCACTCATTTCAATACTATTCAAGGTGCTATTGAAGACCCCAACACCACCGACAACGATGTGATTGTAGCCTATCCGGCTCTCTACAAAGAGAACGTCAGTTTCGGCAATAAGCTGCTCACCCTCCAAAGCTCCGACCCCAATAATCCTTCTATAGTCGCCTCGACGATAATAAGCGGCAACAACTACAACGACACAGTTACATTTACCGATAATAACTCGACCATCAACGGCTTTACAATAACCGACGGCGGCTCCGGTGGAGTCAATTGCTACAGCTATGGCAGCAGTTGCAGTCCAACCGTCAAGAATTGTATCATTCGGGATAACGGGAACGGCGTGCTTTGCAACTACTCCTCAGCCCCTGCAGTCGCTAATTGTGTTATTCGGGATAACGGGGCAGGTGTGTACTGTGAGACCGACTCCGCCCCGACGATAGCAAATTGCATCATCAAAGACAATTTGGATATCGGTATATATTGTTACTATACAAAACAGGTCAAAATCCTGAATAACTGGATTGTCAATAATGGAGCATCGCTTCCTAACTGCTACGGCGTTGTCGTCGATAGCACCAATAATGAGGTTACCATTCGCAACAATACCATTAGCAATAACACTTCGGGAATATATTACGATGGTTATGGCACCGAGCCGAATATCTCCAATTGTATCATCTGGAACAATAAATATTACAATTTGTACAGAGAGGATGAACAGCCGTTCAACAATGTAACCTATTCCTGCATCAACGGCGGCTACGGCGACTCGTCAAAACATAACATAAGCTTCGACCCCTGTTTTGTGAATGCAGATATAAGTGATTATCACTTGAAAAGTATTTCGCCTTGTATAGATACCGGCGACCCGAATTTTAATTCTTCAACGGGAAAAGATATTGATGGTGAAAACAGAATAATGGACGGCGACAGTAACGGCAGCGTAATAGTTGATATCGGCGCTGATGAATTTTGTCCCTTTGATTTGTCACCTGATGGATTTGTGAATTTTCTCGATTTTGCAGTTTTTGCCAGGTCATGGGGAAAATCCGCCGGCGATGCCAATTACAATTATCTCTGTGATTTTTCTCACAACAACAAAATTGACTTTAATGATTTGGCTATTTTCTGTTCTCACTGGCTCTGGCCGTCTGACTGGAATGATATTGGCGGTGAAGGTGCGTATTTTGAGCAAATGTCCGGCGAAGGTGAAGGCGAATCGATGGAAATGCAGCCTGAGCAGGAGTTCATGATGGAATCGCAGGAAGAACTAACACCGGCGATATATCTGATTTGTGATAACAACACCCCTGAGCCTAACGAAGAAGTTACCGTGCAGATTTATTCCGATGTGCCGTTGTTCTGTATGGGCTTGGGCATAACGGTTACTGGTGATGCGGAAATAACAGATGCGATGAGTACTGCTGATTGCAATGAATATGGTTGGGACCCTGATTGGCCGACTGACCCGTATATTGACCCTGATGAAGGCTGGTTATATGTCAGTGGCGTAAAATGGGATGGTGGAGCAGAGGGTGTGGTTGGTTATTTTAAGTTTCGTTACAACAGCGGCCAGGTTAGCGTTTCGATTATGGAGGATAGTGAAGCGTATGACTCTGATTGTGAGCCGGTTGGATTTTCTACGGAGGCTCTGACGTTTGAAAGCGACCCTAACGAATAATAAACTTGTCCTGGCGAAAAATAATTATAAGGAAAGGCTGGTTTTTCCCCCGGCCTTTTTGTTTTTGCAATAAGTTCTCTGGGGCATAATCTGTTTTTGTGTCGATATATAAAAATAGGAAAATGGATAACAGAAAATAGGTTATGAGTATAGATAACAAGTTTAATAAACTCTGCATTTTTTTTGCTATAACTCTTTTTACGACAACAAGTTATTGTATATCGTCTGAGATTGCAAAAGGCCTTGTTGCAGAGGCCAAAAATATTGTTTCGACTTCTTTTAAAAGTCCGGACGGCATAATTCGGACTAATGCCATTGAGGTAGTCTCAACAAGCCGAAAAAGTGAGTTTTTCCCTGAAATTGTTGAGCTTTTGAAGGATGATATGGTTCTGGTCAGGTTTGCGGCAGCAGTTGCTATTGGGGATTTAGGGTATAAGGGGTGTGAAAAACAGTTGCGGCAGCTTTTGCGAGACCCTGATTTAAATGTAAAGATAGCAGCGGCTTATGCACTGTGTAAACTGGGAGAAATACAGCAGCTTGCTGTTATTCAAAAAGCGGTTGAGGCTGATGACCAGACAGTCAAGGCAAATGCTGCGATGCTGCTGGGAAAGCTCAAAAGCAGAGAATCGCTCACAATCCTTTACCATCTCAAAGACAGCGAAAATTCAAGTGATGCCGTGGCCTTTAATGCCGCGGAAGCTATTGCCAGAATCGGCGATGAAAAGATATACCAGAAAATATGGACAATGCTCATAAGTGTTTATGCAGACGTTAGATGTATGGGTGTTTATGCTATGGGAGCGCTCGGCGGAAATAAAGGAGCCAGTGCCATTTCGACTATGCTTGATGACGATGTTCCTCAGGTCAGGCTTGTCGCAGCCGAGCAGCTCGGCGCCTTAGGCGATAAAAGCGGGCAATTTGTCGTTCTGGAATATCTGGCCAGTCCGCCGCGGCAGGAAAAAGAGATGGTCGAGAAGTGTAATCGCCTTGCAGCACTGGCGATAGGGCAAATCGGCTCTGATAAACTGGCTGAATACCTGCCTAAACTGCTTAAAAACGACTCTCCGGCGGTACAGCTTGCGTCGGCAAAGAGCATTTTTATGCTTTCGGGGCACAATTAGGCCGGTGCAATAACAACAACAAAAATAACTTGACCTTAATGTTACAAATCCGTAAAATCTTCTCAAGTCTTATTGTAATTTTGGAGTTTTCCGTCAGTTGCGTTTATTTGGAATCAGCCTGACAACCAGCAGTGAAAGGAATAAAATTTGAGTCCGCTTACAAAGATTCTGATAGTTTTGCTGTCGCTATTCTCTCTTTTTTTATGCGGCACCGTCGTAACCTACGTTGGCACAGCTAAAAATTATAAAAATGCTTACGAAGATTTGAAAACTGAGCTGGCAGCTTCGCAGAAAAAAAACGTCAGTTACCAGCAGCAGCTTGAAGAGAAAAAACGGCAGATGGACGAGCTCTCGACCAAGCTGGATGCCGAGATAGCAAAGCTCAAGGTGGAAAGGACACAGATTGAACAGAACTTGAAAGATGCGGAGCGTGCCAAGACCGCTCTCGATGAAAAGGTGCAGACCCTTGCATCGGAAGCATTGAAATTTGAGCAGACGGTCGGAGGTATGGCAGATTCTCTTAAAAAAACAAGAGAAGAGCTTGACCAGACAAGAGCCGAAACAATCAAACTTGCCAAGAATCTGAATGAGATAACGACAAGCCTTGAAGAGAAGATGGCACAGCTTCAGTCCCTTGACGCAGAAAAGAAAAGGCTGCTTGAGGAAAAAACAAAACTGGAACAGCAAATTTCCGGAAAAACAACAGAGCCGACGGTTAGCGGGCCTGTCACAGTTGTGCCGGATTCCGCGACAAAGGCGATTGAGCCGCCGGTAAGCGCCGTACTGCAGGGAAAAGTTACCGCAGTTGATGGTTCTCTTGTAACGCTTTCAATAGGAAGCGCGGACGGTGTTGAAAAGGGTATGATATTTCATGTGATTCGCAACGACAGCTTTATGTGTGATATAAAAATAACCGATGTGGATACCGAAGCGTCGGCAGGGACGGTTCAGCTTCTCCAGCAGCCGCCGAAAGTCGGTGATGTTGCTTCCACGACATGGTAAATCGGTCATTGGCATAAGTGGAAAAACCTGATGAGTGCATTACAAACAAACGGCAGTAAAATAAAGGCCTCGAGTAATCTTTACACGGCGCTGCTGGCCCTGGCCTGCGGTGCTGTTGCGGCAACTGCCGGTTTTATTGCTTATAAATGCTGGTTTATTTACGAGACGCTTTTTCAAATTGTTGGAAATATTCGTTAATTAGCGGTACCGGCAGGATTGAAATAGACTGAGGTCGCTTTTTGAAAGGATTTAATGTGTTTCTCGACCCGATATTGGGCTGGTTTAGCATGGATATGGGCATCGATCTCGGCACCTGCAATACCCTTGTTTGTGTTAAAAATGAGGGGATAGTGCTTAACGAGCCAAGCGTTGTTGCAGTTCGCAAGGGGACAAATATCGTTCTTAACAACGGCGAGGCAGTGGGGCTTGTGGCCAGAGAAATGCTCGGCAAAACGCCGGGAAGCATTTCAGCAATTCGACCGCTCAAAGACGGCGTGATAAGCGACTTTGAAATAACCGAAGCGATGCTGAGCTATTTTATTCGCAAAGTTCACGGCAAAGGCGGACGCTGGATAAGGCCTCGTGTGGTTATTGCCGTGCCCAGCGGTATAACCGCAGTAGAAAGACGGGCAGTTATCGACAGTGCCGAAAGAGCGGGGGCACGAAAGGTTTATCTTGTCGATGAGCCGATGGCAGCCGGCATCGGGGCAGGACTGCCAATTACCGAGCCGACCGCGTCTATGATAGTCGATATCGGCGGCGGAACTACCGAAGTTGCGATAATGAGTCTTGCGGATATAAGCACCTGTGAATCGATACGCATCGGCGGCGATGATATGGATGAGGCGATAATCAATCATCTCAAGCGCACGTATAATCTTCTTATCGGCGAACCGAGGGCTGAACAGGTGAAGATTCAGCTTGGTTCTTCTGCCCCGCTTGAGCAGGAGCTTACAATGGAAATAGCCGGCAGGGATACCATATCGGGACTGCCGAGGAAGATTGTTATAACCAGCGAAGAAATCCGCGAGGCACTCAAGGAGCCTATCAGCGGGATTATCGAAGCGGTTACCAGAACGCTTGAAAAGGCCGAGCCTGAGCTTGCAGCAGACCTCATCGACAATGGAATGCATCTTTGCGGAGGCGGCTCGCTGCTTCGGGGAATAGATAAAACTCTTGCAAATGCGACAGGGCTGACCGTAAAGAGAGTCGATGAGCCTATGACGTGCGTTGCAAGGGGAACCAGTGTGTATCTCGAAAATCTCGAACTGTGGAAAGACACAATGGACCACGACGGCTACGGATGGGAATAGGAACTCAAACCGGCAGGTTTGAAATTTAAATGGCACGGGCGAAATTCAAACCGTCGAAGCTTACACTTTTCACCGGTCTCCTTTTAACGGGTATTATCCTGCTGCTTATTCCACAGAGCGTAACCTCCAAATTAAATTTCGCATTCATTGACATTTTCGGTTTTTTTTTGAATATGGGTTCTTCGGCATCGCATCAGCAGAAGCCGCGAAACGACTCGCCTCTCTCTGTGTCCCGGCACGAATACAGCAAACTGCAGGCTGCTTATGAGGAACTTCAGGCCCAGGTTTCCGAGCAAAAAAGACAAATCGACCAGCTTAGCCGGGTCAGAATGACCGAGCCGGACCCTGCCGCAGGACTTGTGCTTGCCAGGATAGTTAATCGCAGGAAAAATGAATTCATCATAAACCGCGGCAGCGCAGACAATCTGAAAAAGGGACAATATGTGCTCGGTGATAACGCCGTTATCGGCTGTATTGAGCAGGTGTCGGCGGACATATCGAGTGTCAAACTGATTACAAGTTCCGCCTGCAAACTGCATGTCAAGGTTTCCGCACCGGATGTGAATTCCTATTTCAACGGCACAATACGGGGGGACGATAAAGACGCGGCAAAAATCCTGAACGTGCCGAAAAAATATAAAATGAAGGAAGGTTACTATGTTTATGCCGCGTCTAAAACAGGCTTTCTGCTGTCGCCGCGGATTGTCGGCAGCATATCCAGATGCGTCGTTGATGAAACCAATCCGCTGCTTTGGGATATAACAGTTAAACCCGCTTACGAATTTGATGATATAGAGGATGTGGCGGTGATTGTTATCAAAACTGGACCGGATTGATGCGATGAATCCCGCACCTTCTAAATATTCAGTGAATTATGCGTATTTTTTTAAGAATCGAAGGGATTGTATGATTAAGACAGATTTTAAAAAAGTTGAATTAAAAGAAGGTGCGGGATGAAATGGTGGAGATTTACATTTGTGATAATACTCGTCGCTGTTCTGCAGGCAAGCGCAGCGATGAACCTGTTGAGCCTGACGAATTTGCGAATCAAACCCGATATTCTTTTAATACTGCTTGTTTATTTTGCTGTTTACTGTGACAGCTATGATGCTGTTATAATTTCGTTTGCCGTTGGTTTTGCGGCGGACCTGAGCGGGATGGTTTTAGGACCGCATTTTATCAGTTATGGGATTATCGGTGCTGCGATAGCTCATATCAGGAAGATAATACTCCTCAAGACCACCCGACAGCAGGCGATGGCTGTTTTCGTAACGGGGATTTTAGCCGAGACTGTCGCTTTATTCCTTACACAGTTAAAGGCCTCAGAGCTGATAAGAACCGGAGCACTTGGGGTCTTTGCCGCTAGCGCCTATTCGGCAATTCTGTGGTTCCTGATAAAATGGCCGGTGGTAACAATCGGCAAATGGGTTGGCGTAGGCGTTCATCGATTCGGTTTAAAAGCTGACGGCAGAGTGTGAGATGTATAACAAAAGGCTGAAAATATTCGCGTTTTTCTGTTTTTTGTTTGCAGCGATGTGTGCCGCACGGCTTGCGTATGTTCAGCTCAACTCTCATTCGGCCTGGCAGAGCCAGCTTGAGAAAATTTATGCCGCAAAAAGCAAAGAACTGCCGGCGCTTCGCGGCAAAATCCTCGACAGAAACGGCAAAGTCCTCGCGACAGATGAAGCGAAATTTGCCTTATGCATAGATTATCGGTTTGCCGCCCTTGCCGACGAAAGATTCTGGCAGGTGCAGCTGCTGCGGAATCTTAACGGTTCAGATGCTCAGCACGCAGGCGAAAAAATACGTAAAAAGTTCGCTGATGATTTTAATACGTTAAATGAGATTATTTACAAATGTGCGCAGTTTAAGAATCTTACCGTTGAGCAGGTTAAGCAGGAGATAAATGAGCAGATAAACGAGCCGATATGGCAGTTGCGATATTATCTTGCATGGAAGAGAAGAAATCCATCGCAGGAGTTTGAGACGGCGGTGCCCGATGCCAACCAGAGACTTCTGCTTGCGGCGGAAGTTGACGTGGCGGAAATACACCGGTCTGCCGAGTTGTTCAAGCTCCGGGACGATGATGAGGTTTTGGCGGCCCAGCTTAAATTTCTCGATACGCCCGGCGTCCAGGTACAGCCTCGCGCGGAGAGATATTACCCGTTTAAGAGTGCGGCGGCTCAGCTTATCGGCTGGGTCAGGCCGGCTATGCCTGCGGATAGTCTGGATTTAAAGGATGATACCGATAGATATATGCACGGCGACGTAATTGGTTTTTGCGGAGTTGAATATGTCTGTGAGCCTTTATTGCGCGGCAGCAAAGGCAGAGTTGTTTATGGCGTTGACAGGGAAATTGTAAGCAGGAAGGAAACCCGATTCGGCAGCGATGTAAAATTGACCATAGATGTCGAACTCCAGCAGAAAATTGAGAATGTTCTTAAGAACAGGAATCTCAATCCGAATTTCGGCAGTCCCGCGGCAGTGGTGGTTATTGATGTAAACTCAACCGATATACTTGCGTCGGTGTCTCTGCCCGGCTTTGATTTGAACAGGGCAAGGCTGGACTATTCAAAACTTATTGCCGATGAAAATGCGCCTGTTGCTAATCGTGTCATCGAAAAACACTATCCGCCCGGCTCGGCCGCAAAACCTTTTATTCTTGCAGCGGGTCTGGCAGAAAATAAAATCACCAGCCAGGAGATAATCTCCTGCCCTTCACATCCGGCGCCGGCGGGATGGCCAAACTGCTGGGCTATAAAAAGCCTCGGTTACGGCCACGATGAACAATGGGCATATGAGGGCGGGAACAAGGCAAGAAATGCATTAAGAGGAAGCTGTAACGTCTATTTTTCTCAGCTTGCGGCCAGAATCGCACCTGAAGGTCTTCAAAAATGGCTGCACAGATTCGGCTTCGGCAAAAATGCTCTGCAGAATTTCAGGCAGGCTTCGGGAATTATATCGAGCAGTGTGCCGAAAACCGATAATTTGCCTTTTGAGCAATTGCCCGGCATTGACCCTGCCGAAAGAAGGTTCTTCGGCATAGGCCAGGGCAACTTCAGGGCAAATGTTCTGCAGGTCGCAAATGCGTTCGCGGCGATTGCGAGAGGAGGGGACTTTAAAAAGGCGAGAGTTTTTGCCGGCCAGCCGGCTGATGAAGGTTACAGGCTGGGTTTAAGCGAAAATGCTCTTTCAACAATTTATGAAGGGATGCACGCGGTCGTCAATGAAGAAGGCGGCACCGCTTATAAGCAGTTTGCAGGCAGCGGCTTTGAGGCAAAGGGCATAAAAGTTTATGGCAAGACCGGCTCGACTGAAAAACCTTATAATGCGTGGTTTGCAGGTTTTGCGAAAGACGGTTTCGGTAATTCGGTGGCTTTTGCGGTGCTTAGCGAAGGCGGCCAGCACGGTGCAAGCGACGCAGGACCAATCGCGAGGGACATAATTAGTTTCTGTATTGAAGCAGGGTATCTTCGGTAGAAAATTCGAAGCACGAAATCCGAAATTCTAAACAAATTCAAATTACCAAAATATAGAATGACCGAAACAAATTTGTTTTGAATATTTGGATTTTAGATATTTGATATTGTTTCGGATTTCGATACTTGTCCGTCATAGCCTTAGCGACGGCGGATTCGAATTTCGGCTTTAGATTTCCAGATAGGTTAGCGTTTTTTCGAGGATTTCTTTAACGACCGGCGCTGCGACCGACCCGCCGGTGTAGCCTTTGCCGAGACTTCTATTTGGTTTTCTGATGGAGACCGTAACGACGACTGCCGGATTGTCAACCGGAGCGCCGCCGATGAATGATGCGACGTAATTTTGCTCATCGTAGGTTCCGTTCGCGTTTGCGATGTTGGCAGTGCCGGTCTTGCCCCAAACCTGCCATTTTTCCAGCGCAGCGCTTTTGCCGGTACCTTCTTTGACAACGTCGACCATTGCCTTTGAGACCAGCCATTTTGCCGTTTTACTGCTTACGACAAAACTGCCGGTCGGTGCAGGTTCTGTTATTTCGAGTTTTTTACCGGCATCGGAAACAATGCCCTTTACAAGATGAGGCTTTATTACTCTGCCGTCGTTGGCAAGAATGCAGAAGGCACAGGCCATTTGCATTGCGGTTACCGAGACTTCATGACCAAACGGCACTCTCGCGACACTGTAGCCTGTCCACTTGTTGACATTCCATACGACCCCTGGTTCTTCACCGGGAAGGTCAATGCCCGTTTTTCTGCCGAAGCCGAAAAGTTTTACCCCTTCGTAAAGTTTTGCGGCCCCCATTTTCTGGCCGATTTTCGCCATTCCGATATTGCTCGAATGCGCGAGAATTTCGCTTATTGTAAGATTTCCAAAACCTTCACGGTATTCGCCGATTGTACCAAAACCTTTGCCGCTATAACTGCCGTTTTCACAGAAGATAGTGTCATTCGGGTTTATTGTGCCTGTCTCAAGCGCCCAGGCGGCGGCGACCGGCTTGAAAATACTGCCCGGCTCATAAGGGTCGCTAAGGCTGTGGTTGCCGAGCTTTTTTGCATCTACATCTTTCAAATTTGTCGGGTCAAAATCAGGCAGGGAAACCATTGAAAGGACCGCACCGGTGCACGGGTCCATAACCATAGCAACTGCGGATTCGGCCTCGAAGGCTTTAAACTGTTTCAGAAGGGCGGAATGTGTGAATTCCTGAATTGTCGCATCGATTGTCAATATTATATCAGAACCATCCTGCGCAAAGGATTCGCACTGGCCCAGCCGAACGGGTCTTCTTGCGGCGTCGGCAAAAAAAGTGCTCTTGCCGACTGAGCCGCTAAGCTGTTTGTTGTATTTTAATTCCAGCCCGGCAAGGCCCTCCTGGTCCGTACCGACAAAGCCCACCACGTGAGCGGCGGCGGAGCCCAGAGGATAAACCCTTTTCCATTTGCTTTCGATGCCGATGCCATTCAGCTTAAGTATCTGCTGTCTCTGCTGGTCGCTGAGTTTCGCGTCGGTAATTATGGGCACATACCCCTGATTGCGGCCGGTGAGAATCAGCTTGGTGATTTCGACAGGGCCGATACCGATGATGGGCGACAGGCTCTGTGCGGTTTTTTTAAGGTCGCTGATTCCACGCGGTTCGACAAATACGGTATCGACCTTATAACTTGCCGCAAGGATTCTGCCTCGACAATCCAGTATCGCCCCTCTGCGAGGCTTTTCAAGAAAGCTGGATTTCTGGGCCTTTACTGAGGCCTGATAGTAATAATCTGTCTTGAAATACTCCAGATAAAAGCAGCGGGCCGCGACTCCCAGGAAACCTGCCGCGATTATCAGGAGCAGAAATAAGGCAAATTTATTTCGCATATTTGGTCTAAACGGTATTACTCTGCTGTTTTAATTTTGTTCTTCTTAAGTGCTTCGGAAACAGAAGCAGGATTGATAAGAAATTCAAGCTGTAGCTGCTGCTGCCAGAGCTGCTGTTTAAGTCTTGTCTGCCTTGCCTGACAGGTGCGGAATCTGTAAAAGGCGATGTTCTGGCTCCTTCGCAGATAAATCGCCGCCAGACAAACAAAACACAGGACAAGAACTACGAAAATGTAACGAAAAGCAGTCAAGGCTATCGGGTAATTAACGTGCAGGAAGTTTTAGTTTCATACCGACGGCGAGTTTCTCGGGGTCGGCAAGTACGGATTGATTTAACTGAATGATTTCAGAGAATCTGTTGCCGCTGCCCAATTGTTCTTCGGCTATTTGCCACAGGCTGTCGGATTCCTTTACGACATATTGTCTGAATTGTTCTTTGGCTGGTTGGGGGGTTTGAGGAGGCGTAGTTTTGGAAACCTTTTCAAAAAGACCCGTTTTCAAAAGTGTGTTTGTCTGGTTTTCAAGCGGAGGAATAACTAATTTCTGGCCGACCTGAATCTGGTCGATTGATTCGAGCTTGTCTTTGTTTGCATTGTAAATTTTTTCGATGGAGGCAAGTTTTTTGCCGTTTTCAGGGCCGTACATTTTTTTTGCGATTTCTGCCAGGCTGTCTCCCGAGCAGACAACATAGACTACTCCCGGCTGTTGTTGTTCTGCAGGTTTATTTTCAGCGGGTTTTATCTCAACAAGTTCTTTCTGCACAGTATTAGCCTCGGTCGTTTCCGCCTGTTTTACAGCCTCCTGAGCGGCGGGCATAAGGGTTTGAAGACGGGTTTGGGCCGGATTGTTCTGGTCGAGTTTTAGAGTTTCTGTTATTACGGTTATGACGGACTTGTGGCTCAGGGCAGGGGCGATATTTCTGCTGGGTCCCACAAGAGCCGGCTGCTGTTCTTTGTAATGGCTTAAATAGCCGACAGTATCCGCAGCCTGTTTGTTCCTGTTTAAGAAATTAGGCAGGCCGTTAATAACGAATGTTATAGCCACAATAAAGATAAGCGCTAAAAGTAATCCAATCTTTGCATCAGTTGTCATTGGCGAAACTCCTTTTTCTTTTTATAACCTGACTGCCATTCTTAATTTGGCACTTCTTGAACGCGGGTTTTCAAGTCGCTCGGCGGGCGAGGCGGTTACAGGTTTTTTTGTAACTATCTCATAAATGCCGGCCGCTTTGTTTTGTCTGAAATTTATTTTTACGATTCTGTCCTCAAGACTGTGAAAACTGATGACCGCGATTCTCCCGTTCTTTTTTAACAGGTTAGGCGCTGCCGCCAGAAGTTTTTCAAGATTTTCAAGTTCGCTGTTCACGGCGATTCTCAGAGCCTGGAAGGTTTTCGTAGCCGGATGAATCCTGCTTTTTCGCGATTTCGGGCTGCATTTGAGGGCATGACATATAATATTAACAAGTTCTGCGGTTGAGTCGATTTTTTTCTTCTGTCTGGCCTGAATAATGGAACGGGCTATCTTCCTTGATGCCCGTTCCTGTCCGAAATTGTATATCAGGTCAGCCAATCCCTTTTCGTCCCTGCTGTTGACTATTTCAGCGGCTGAAATCTCAAGTCTGTCATCCAGCCGCATATCGAGTTTCATATCCTTCTCGAAACTCAGACCTCTGCGTTCATCTGCCAGTTGAACAGAGCAAACGCCTAAATCTGCAAAAATCAAATCGGCCTTTTCAATTCCGTTCTTCTGCAGGGCCTGGGCAATGTTTGCGAAATTTTCACGGGCAAGCAGCACCTTGCAGGACAAAGCTGCCAGATTCTGTCGGGCAATTACCAGACAGTTGTTGTCAACATCAAGGCCCAGCAGGACAGCGTCTTTGCCGAGAGATTTTGCGAAGATTTTGGCATGTCCGCCGCAACCTATCGTAGCATCGACGACAACGGCATCTTCTTTGAGGCTTATTCCGGCAGCAAATTCAGCAAGCACAGGTGTATGTTCGGCTCGACTGAGCTCGTCGAAGTCTGCCGGCATATTATTCACTTTTAAACATCCATAATAATTAACAGCTTAAATAATTATACCGGTTAACTGACGGCAAGTTTCAGCTCCTGTTCGACAAGAGCCTGCACATACGGTGAAAACTCGATGTCGGTAAAGGTACAATGCTGCTTGCGGACGTTCTCGAGTCTTTCTGCGAGGATGTTTATCGATGTAAAGGTCTGTTCGTCGGTGGTTCTGTCCCCTGCGAGACTGTCGCGCACAATTTCGAAGTGGTCCTGTTCGGTTGTATGCATAAGCCTTCTCCTTAAAACTTTACAATTTCAAAGTTCTTTGCTCTGTTTTTGCAAAACAGCCTGTCTTGCCTGCATTGTTTGCTGCTGGAACTGCCGGAAATTGTCTGAGACGTATTTGTCCCAGTCTTCGCTGTTCCACAGCTCAATATGGTCGCGGACACCTATTAGTGTCAGGTCGTTCTGCAGGTTTGCCCGTTTTCTGATTTTTTCGTTTATCAAAAGTCTGCCCTGCCGATCCAGCTCGACCTTGCCGGCCAGCGCGAAGTTCATTCGCTCGAAAACTACTGCCTCGTCGGGGGCCACCGTCCCTGGCGACTCGGCAAGGGCAATTTGTTTAAAATATTTTTCAGGATAAAGGCACAAGATACCGTTGGCACCGAGGGTCAGGTAGAAGTTGCTGCCGTGTTCGTCGCAATCTATCTGACTGCGGAGCTTGTTGGAGATGAAAACCCTGCCCTTTTCATCCACTGTGCCTTCGTATTCCCCTGTTAATAAAAGCATGGTTATTTTTCCACTTTGTTTGGTAATTAGTCCCAATTCTTACCACTTCCTCCCACCTTAGTCAACAGACAAAACTAAATTTTTTTAAAAAATATTAAAATTTTATTATAGGACTTGGATAATTTAGACCCCATAAGGATTTTTTATTTTGCCCAAATTATCAGCCGTACTTACTGAAAGAGCGGGCGATGAGAATCGAACTCACATAGCCAGCTTGGAAGGCTGGGGCTTTACCATTAAGCTACGCCCGCTTTTGTGGTTACGAGTTTAGCCGAGGGATTGGATTTGTCAAATATAGAGTTTCTACGTGAACTGCAAAATCGTTGTTTATTACAGAAAGGTTGTTAAAATATCTCTTTCAAATCGGTTATTGTGAGAAAACAGGGTTTAAGATATGGATTTAACAGTACTTGCACAGTCGGCCAAGAAATCGGGCATTCGCCTGTCAGCGGTGAATACCGAGCGCAAGAATAATGCCCTTAAGGCTATCGCCCAGGCACTCAGACGCAATGCGCCGGATATTATAAGGGCAAATGAGATGGATGTTGAAAAGGCTAAAGATGGGAAATTAGCCCTTCCCTTGCTCAAAAGGCTCATATTCGGCGAAAATAAAATCAATGACGTATGCAGCGGCATTGAAGACCTGATAAAGCTCGACGACCCTGTCGGAAAAACACTTTATGCGATTCAGATGGATAAAGGTCTTGAGCTTTACAAGGTTAGTTGTCCTATCGGGGTAATCGGGGTTATTTTTGAATCCCGCCCCGATGCTCTTGTGCAGATTTCGACGCTGTGTCTAAAAAGCGGCAACGCCGTTATTCTAAAAGGCGGCGCGGAAGCGGCGAACACAAACAGCATTCTTGCCAAAATCATACATGATTCAAGCGTAGAGGCGGGATTACCTGAAAACTGGATTCAGCTCCTGCAGACACGTTCTGATGTCGAATCTATGCTTAAACTGGATAAGTTTATAGACCTGATAGTTCCAAGAGGCTCGTACCAGTTTGTGCGCTTCATAATGGATAGCACCAATATACCAGTCCTTGGCCATTCGGAGGGAATCTGCCATGTATATGTTGACAATCAGGCCGATATTGATATGGCGGTTAAAGTAACAGCCGATTCCAAAACTCAGTATGTCGCGGTATGCAACGCGGCGGAGACTCTTTTGGTTCACAGGGATATCGCTGAAAAATTCCTGCCCCAGATAAAAACCGTGCTTGCGGCCAGGAACGTTGAGCTTCGCGGCTGTGAAAAAACAAGAAAGATAATAGATATAAAACCCGCTGCCGAAGCCGACTGGTCGACAGAATATCTTGCCGAAATTCTGTCGATAAAAGTGGTCGATTCACTCGACGAGGCTATAGAGCATATAAATACCTATGGTTCGCATCATACCGACGCGATTGTCACGCAAAATCATACTGCTGCCGCCGAATTTCTGGAGCTTGTGGATTCTGCGAATGTGTTTCTCAACGCCAGCACGCGTTTCAGTGACGGCTACCGATATGGTCTTGGCGCTGAAGTCGGAATCAGCACAAACAAAATCCACGCCCGCGGCCCTGTCGGCCTTGAAGGGCTTATGATATACAAATGGAAGCTTATCGGCAGCGGAAATATAGTTGCTGATTATACGGGAGCGAACGCAAAACAGTTTACACACAAAAAATTGAAAAAAGAATTTCACTTATAATGCGAAACTTCAGTAATTCCAAACGAATCGCCGTCAAAATCGGCACAAATACGCTCAGCAAAGATGGCGTCGTTGACAGCAGTTATATTCGCTCTGTCGCAGACCAGATTGCCGCTCTTGTCAAAGACGGCCGGCAGGTTGTGCTTATAACTTCCGGTGCAATCGGAATGGGTGCAGGCAGGCTCGGCATAACCGATACCGCTGCTGATATAAAAATACGTCAGGCCTGTGCCGCTGTAGGCCAGCCTCTGCTGATGACCGAATACAGAAAGGCGTTTGACAGATTCGGCCTTACCTGTGCGCAGGTGCTTTTGACCGCAGAAGTGCTCAATCACCGCCAGACCTATTTAAATTTGAAAAATGCCGTTGAAACGCTTTTAAGGCTTGGCGTTGTCCCTGTCCTGAATGAGAACGACTGCGTCGCAACCGATGAAATCGGCACGGCCTTCGGCGATAACGATAAATTAAGCGCACTTGTCGCAAGCAAACTCGACGCCGATGTCCTGATAATGTTAAGCGATATTGATGCCCTTTATGACAAGGACCCGCGAAAATTCGACGATGCGAAACCTGTAAAGGCCGTTTATGAAATTACGGATGCGATTATAAAAAGCGCGGGCAGCAGAGGGAGTAAATTTGCAACGGGTGGGATGAAAAGCAAGATTGAGGCCGCAAAAATCGCTTCAAATGCAGGCTGTCGCATTGTCCTCGCAAACGGCAAGATTAAAGATGTTATCACGAAAATTATTGCAGGTGAGGACATCGGCACGGTCTTTTTGCCCAAACGCAAATTGAGCAATCGTCTCCGCTGGCTGTTGAATAGCGCTGCTGCCGGGGTTATTACGATAGATGATGGGGCGGTTGAGGCGATAAGGAAGAAAAAGTCATTGCTGCCCAAAGGGATAAAAACGGTAAGCGGCAGTTTCGATGCCGGCGACGTGGTTATGCTCAATACGTTTGCAAAGGCGGTCAGCAATTTCAGCAGCGAGGAATTAAGGAAGATTGCCGGCAAACACAGCAGCGAGATAAAAGACATCCTCGGTCCCGGCAAAAAAGACGTCATTGCAATACCTGAAAATATAGTTTTGATTGATTACTAATTTATATCTGGTATATGATGTCCCGATTTATCAGGACGCGCCGAAGTGGCGGAACTGGCAGACGCGCTGGACTCAAAATCCAGTCGGGCTTTAAACCCGGTGTGGGTTCGATTCCCACCTTCGGCAATGTGTAATTCCCACTGCTAAAACTTACGGACATATCTCTTCTGTCTGTAAGTTTTTACTTTAGTTATAGTTTGGGCTGAGAATTAGGTTCTCCCCCGCCTTTCGGCGGTATGTAATATCGCGGACGGTATCTATACCATCGCCACAAGTCTTCTAAATCGTCTTCAATTCTCTGCATCCGCTGTTCAAGATATCTGGTTGTCAATTCGGTACCGGCTATCTTGTTGCGGAGTTCATTGTAATCCGCTGCTGCGGCCGTATTATTAATAAGTTCCTGGCGAATGACCCCGATGTCTTTTGAGTTTGCGGCAATCTGCTCCTGGATTTGTTGTAAGCGAGAGTCAAGTGTCGAAAGCAGTTCAAGGTCTCTTAGCTCTGCGCGGGATTTAGCCTGCTCAGTCCATCTTGCCATGTCCATTTTTATCTGGTTGATTTTCTCATCAAGCTCTGCAACGAGCTTGTGTTCGGAACCAACAGCCTCTTCGACAGTGGATTTTGCCCTTTCGAAACATCGTATTGCCTGTATGAACTCATCAGGGTCATCTTCAAAATCCCAGACTTTCTGCAGAAAATAGTTCCCTGTATCTCTCCAGTAATCCAATTCGGATACGGTTTTATAGATAATAGACTTTTTATCTATGTCGTTTTTATAATATGTCGACAGCAGTATCTTGCTGCCTTTGATTTCATCGATCTCCATCTCAAACGGGTCTTCGTTCACAAGCTTGCCGTTAATCCTCTGGCCGCTGGTGAGATTGAATGAGACAAGTTTGACCTTCTCGATGGGTTTTTTCCGGACCGGTGATAAGTTGCTGTCCTGCGGGGTGTGCTTTTCAGTCTCTTCAGCTTGAGCGGGCATATTAGTGAACAAAATCAGCAAAAGAAGATTTAGAATCAATGCGGCAAAAACGGGTTTAATGCGTATAAAACTTTTTTTGTTTGCGGGAATCATTTAACAGCCTCCCTTTAAAAAAATCTCTAAGATATATAAAATGTTGCGTTTTTTTAATTTTTTGTAACTGCTTGATATGGAAACAGTTATAAAACGTCTGCTTTTGTAAAATCTGCAGATATTAAGGCGTTCGGTTGTAGTTAGGTTGTGCTAAATTGATGTTAGGCAAGTACGGTCTGTAGCTCCATATTTTGAACGCTTATTAACCACAGCTAACTTATTAAAGCAAAAATGAACTATACTATCGTTACTGCAACTTCAATGGTATTTTGAGCATCGCAAATAATGCAAATGAAAGCAGGACCACTATTACTGAGAAAAATGCCAGAAATATGCGGGCTTTCCATTTATTCTGCCGGAATATCTCAGTGATTCCACTTTTTTTATAATTCATCACAATACCCATAGCTATGATACTGAGAAGATTCAAGAATCCAAATTCAGCAAAACCTCGCCATTTCCGATAAGTAAGTAATCCGCTGACACCGGCGGACAAATACGAAATACCTGCAAGTACAATGAGCCCAAGAGATATCAATTCCAGATAAGACATTTTCGTAACGGCATCTGCGTAAGCCATTCCCTCGAGTCGGCCGGGGACAAAAGTAAGATCGTTTTGCATGCGATCGCCTTCCCCAAACAGTGAGAAAATTGTGAAAGGAATATTCTTCTGTGGCAGCGATGACCTAAAAGAATCTGGTACGTTCACATCTTGGCTGACCTGTTGATTGCATTGAAAAGCATTGGATTGTTCCTGTCCGGCAATTTGCCAAAAGCCTGTAAGGGTAAGCGATAGCCGCCTTTGCCTGCCGCTCTCGTGAGCCATAGGGTAAAATGGCTTTTCAGAAGGAAACTCCACATAAATACATGACCGTCGGCGATATGAGTGCATGAAATCACTTTGCGTTGTGTTTGGTTCATTTCCTTCCCTCCAAACAGCCAGAAGTGAATATTCTTTATTTAAGTATTTGGCATAAGTCCCAAGTTCGGTCTCTTGTATGGATCTGCCACGCTCTTTAAGCTGCTGTGCCAGTGCCGGCACTGAGTCGGCCTTGAGAAGTTCAATATGTACACCGTTTGAGTCGACAATGCCCGGCATGCCGGGACTAAAGCTATAATCTGAACTCTCAGCCCAAAAGTAACAAAGCGGAATTGTCCATAACTGAGTCGCAATTACAGCGTAATTGACATTAGCAAGCACATTCCTTGCTATTTCACGGCAATCTGCACCATAAAAGTGCGGGAAATTTTTAGTCAGGCTGAATTTAACCTGCTCACTTTTGCACTTGAGTGGAAATATCCATAGAGAGTTTGTATCTGGGGTAAGTCTGGGCGAAACCACCATTTGCTGGATGCCATCGTGCCAATTTATCATCACCCGTTCTGATCGATACATCCCGCGTGTTCGAGGTGATTGGCTTCTAAAGCTATTGGCATCAGGTTCGTTAAACTCTGCTACACAAATCGCTTGGGTGAATACGAAGGATAAAATTGCCGCAAGAAATATGGTTTTTCGCATAGGTAACCTCCGAATACTTTTCTACAATCTTGCTCTACTCTTCTTTAAAGTCAAGACAAAAAAATGGCAACATGGCAACGTAAATCTGCTTTTCTTCGAGCTTGGAGTTTTAATGGGAAAAGTCCAACGGTTATATAAAAATGTTGACCTTTTCTAAGATTTTTTTAAGTCTTTTAGATTACGAATGTTATAGATTCAGTATTTTTGCGATTTTACACGCTATTTAACCTTGGGGTTGTAGTTTGGTTGTATGGATTACCCTCTCTCCTCACAGCCGCTAGGGCAAAAGAATCTTGAGTTATTTGGTAGCAAGGCTCGTAAAAGGAGACTTTAGACTGTTGCAATTTGAGGGGAAATTTTTTATATTATCGTTGAATCGAAAGGCTTGGTTGCGTAGCCGGGCGTTGAATATAGGAAATGTCTGATTCAATGTGCCTGGAATAATAAATGGAAATTTATTATGAAAAGCGGTTCTAAAAGAAACCTTCTGCAAAGTTATAAAATTCTGCTCGTTCCTCAATGGCGAAGACTTATTGTTATATTCATAGTTTACCTGATAAAAGCGTCGCCGGCATGGATGCTTCCAATAATTACCGCTGTTATGATAGACCTTGCCGCCGGAGATGACCCTAAAAGAGCGGGTAAACTTCTTTTTTATTTTATTTTCATTGTTTTGCTCACGCTGCAGAATATTCCCACTCATATTCTTTATTCGAGAATGTTGAGCTCTGTTATGAGAGGTATAAGTCTTCAGCTCAGAACAGACCTCTGCAGGCAGCTCCAAAGATTGTCTCTGCTCTATCATCATAAATCAAACATCGGAAAACTTCATTCCAAAGTAATAAGGGATATCGAAATTGTCGAACAGACCCCTCGAATTCTCACCGAGCAGATTTTCGGTTTTCTTTGCCAGGTTTCGATAGCCGTTATCGCCATATCTGTTCGCAAGCCAATCGCGTTATTGTTCTTCCTTGTTGCCGTTCCTGTCACGGTAATAATCAGAAACATATTTTCACAAAAAGTCAGAAAAAGCGCCAAGAGCTACCGTTACGCCATCGAGATGATGAGTTCTTCTATGAACGATATGCTGAATATGATTCCAATTACGCGTGCTCACGGCCTGGAGGAATTCGAGGTAAACCAGATAGATTCCAAAATCTCCGCCGTTTTTAGAAGAGGTTTATATTTCGATACTCTCAGTGCCGTCTTCGGCTCGTCGGCATGGGTAACAATGTCTATAATTCATATAACATTTACCGCAGGCTCTGTGTACGCCTGTATGAAGGGACACATTAGCGTCGGCGATATTGTGCTTTTTAATTCGATGTTCCTTGTCCTGACCGGTCAAATGCTCATAGTCATAGGAACGTTGCCGCAGCTTAGCCAGGCGGGAGAATCAATAGACTCGATTTACGAAGTGCTCGAATCGCCCGACCTGGAAGAGAACAGCGGCAAAAAACCTTTTGACAAAATCAGCGGCAAATTTGAATTTGTAAACGTCAATTATCAATATCCAGAAACCACCCGCCACGCGCTGAAAGATTTTTCCCTTACAGTCGAGCAGGGGCAGTCCATAGTTTTTGTCGGCCCAAGCGGCTCGGGTAAATCCACCGTCCTTTCGCTTGTCCTGGGCTTTATCAGACCAAACAGCGGCAAACTGCTCATCGACGGCAAAGATATTATGGAAATGGACCTCAGGACTTACCGCAAATTCGTCGGAGTCGTTACGCAGGATACGATTTTCTTTTCTGGAAGTGTCTATGAAAACGTCGCTTATGGCGACAAGGACACCAAACCCGAGGAAGTAATTGACGCTTTAAAAGCGGCCGATGCCTGGGGTTTCGTCGAAGCTCTGCCCGACGGCATCTACACAAATATAGGCTCAGACGGCCTGAAACTCTCAGGCGGCCAAATGCAGCGACTCGCTATCGCTAGGGCAATTATCAGAGACCCCAAAATTATTATCCTCGATGAAGCCACCAGTTCGCTCGATATCGAATCTGAAGAGAGGGTCAGGCTCGCCCTTGAGCGGCTTATGAAAAACAGAACAACTTTCGTTGTCGCTCACAGGGTTTCGACAACAAGAAATGTTGACCGCATTGTCATTCTCAAAAACGGCCGTATAATCGAACAAGGCGCTCCCGCCGCATTGCTGGAAAAAGATAATTTCTATTCAAACACCGTCCGCAAAAGCAATAGTTGAAATAGCCTCAGTTTTAGTGTATCCTATTCTAAAATGTCAAATTGGAAAGTGTACCGCGATGTCAAATAATAAAAATCGATATAGTGAAATGAAATATAACCGTTGCGGCCAGAGCGGACTTTTGCTTCCAGCGATATCGCTCGGATTATGGCATAATTTCGGCGGCGTAGATGTTTTGGAAAACAGCCGAGCTATGATTGTCAGGGCGTTTGATTTGGGTATTACGCATTTTGACCTTGCAAATAATTATGGCCCGCCTGCTGGTTCAGCGGAAGAAACTTTTGGGGCAATTCTTAAGACTGATTTGGCACGGCATCGCGATGAACTGATAATATCTACAAAAGCAGGTTATTGGATGTGGGATGGGCCTTATGGAATAGGAGGGTCGAGAAAATATCTTTTGGCAAGTCTTGACCAATCTTTAAAACGTATGGGACTTGATTATGTGGATATATTTTATTCTCATTGTTATGACCCTGCTACCCCAATGGAAGAAACAATGTCTGCGCTGGACCAAGCCGTCCGGCAGGGCAAGGCTTTATATGCAGGTATATCATCTTATAAGCCGCAGCAGACTTTACAGGCATCAGAAATCCTTAAGGAAAAGCAAAATCGCTGCCTGATTCATCAGCCAAGCTATTCAATGCTTAATAGATGGATAGAAGATGGATTGCTGGATGTGCTGAGCAGTGAAGGAATCGGCTGTATAGCTTTTTGTCCGCTTGCTCAGGGACTTTTGACCGATAAATATCTGGAGGGAATTCCGCAGGATTCTCGTGCGGCCAAGCCTCACGGTTTTCTTAAAAGCAGTGAGATTACAGAGAAAATCCGGAAAAAGATAATTTCTTTAAATAAAATCGCTGCCGGCAGAAACCAGACACTTGCGCAAATGGCTTTGGCGTGGGTATTGAGGGATAAACGAGTAACATCGGCATTGATTGGAGCAAGCAGGGTAGAGCAAATCGAGGAAAATGTCGCGGTTCTTAAAAATCTCCCGTTCACATCGGAAGAATTGGCTCAAATAGACGCTGTCTTGAAATAAAAGGTTGTAAGCGAAGCGGTTCAACTTGAGTTACCTGAAAATTTTATAGGTGAGAAATCCAGAATGGCTTGCTTTGCGTATACGCCGGATATTGAGCCGGATGGTATTGTGAATTTTTTAGATTGAGCAGTTTTTGCGAATAACTGGCAGGGCGATATGAATAGTCTTGCAGATTACCTCTCAATGGCTAAAATCAGGCGCATATTGTGCTGATATCGCCCCCGCCCCCACCGGCGACGGCGTAGTCAATTTTATTGATTTTGCGATATTTGCCGACAACTGGCTCGAAGGTATTTAAACAAGGCACGAATGACGCATTACGCATTACGCATAACGCATGGCGAACAAAAAAGACGATTGCCTGAATGGCTAAAAAGACCTCTACCGGCCGATGATAATTACAACAAAACCAGCACAATCCTTGACCGGCTCGGTATCGAAACTATCTGCACCAATGCCAATTGTCCAAATAAAGGACTATGCTGGAGCAAAGGCACTGCAACAGTCCTCATACTCGGCAATATCTGCACACGAAACTGTAAATTCTGCTCGGTTACAAAAGGCACTCCCGCCCCGCCGGACAAAACCGAACCGCAAAGAGTCGCCGAGCTTGCAAAACAGTTAAATCTTAAATATCTCGTCATCACCAGCGTAACAAGGGACGATTTGCCTGATGGCGGCGCTGCCCAATTCAGGGATTGTCTAAAAATCATACGACAACAAAACAAAGATATAAAATTTGAATTGCTCGTGCCGGACTTTAAAAATTGTCAAAAAAAAGCTCTTGAAATTCTATCTGATGCTCTGCCCTTCGTGTTCGGCCATAATCTTGAAACAGTGCCGAGATTTTACAAAACTGCAAGAGGTGGCGCAGATTATCAAACATCTTTAAAACTTCTCGAAATGGCAAAAAAACTTCTGCCAAACACTCCAACCAAATCGGCTATTATGCTCGGCCTTGGCGAAACAGATGATGAAATCGAACAGACCTTAAAAGACCTGCGAAACATCGGCTGCGACAGAATAGCCATTGGCCAGTATCTAAAACCCTCGAAAAATTCGCTCGACGTTGTCGAATACGTAAGTCCCATAAAATTCGACCACTGGGCCGCTCGCGCAAAACAGCTCGGCTTTACCTGGGTAATGTCCTCGCCGTTTACCCGCAGCAGCTACAATGCTGACAAATAGTCGCCAACCTTTTACTACTCACTGCCAGGATACCAAACACCAGCTTCTTTTTTATCGGACAATAACTCCGATAGTTTTTATTTGTTATTCTTTATATAGCCCTGTTTGGAGGTTTTTAGATGACTCAAAGGCAAAACGGTATTGCGCTTATTATCATGATGATTATACTTGCCGTTACCAGCGTCCTTGCCCTGTCGATGGCCGCTGTTTCGGCAACAAGTCTTAAGGTAACCGAAAACTGCCACAATGCCTCAGAAGCACTCGCCTCCGCGCACAGCGGAACGGAAATTCTAAAACACTTTCTCAACGATGCAAATATCTCAGCTGGTTCGCAGTGCATCCCATCAATTGCCACTGAACTTAACAACCGGTTTGCCGCCGAGGAAATCAGCAATATAAGCTTTACCTCGACAGTTTCAGAAATAAACTTTGCCCCGATAACAATCAGCTCTGCCGGCAATCAGAGCTTCTGTGCCGCACTTACTAAGTTCGACAGCAATACCGTCAGATTGTCCGTCACAGGCTCCTGCGGCATCTTCAATAAAAAAACAACCGTTGATTTCGATGTCGTATCGCGCGGAAACTCCGTTTTCAATTATGGCGTCGCAACTAAAGGCCCGCTGCAAATGTCGGGACAGGCCGAACTATCAGGCGTTGACCTCGCCGTTGATTCAGACGTTTATATCGATGGCCAGTCTTTTGGAGACTCTTTTTCCATAACCAACAAGGCTTCCGTAGCAGGCAATGTCTATATCTCCGCTCCTTACGCAAGCTACCCGTCCATTGGAAGCCAGGCCAAGGTCGGAGGCGAAAGCATGCCCGATGCATGCGACCATATCTTCCTCGGAACTCCGCCGGCGCAATTCCCAACGCCCAATCCGTCTTTCTTCGAATCCTTCGCCACAAGTGAGATAACATCAGCAACTATAATTGACAGTTGTGCAGTCCTCAACAATGTAACAATAAAAGCAAATACAAACCCCACATTTGCCGGTCATGTTACCATTAACGGCGTGTTATTTATTGAACAGCCCAATATTGTAACCTTCGCAGGACAGGCTACCGTCAGGGGAATTATCGTCGGCGATGGCGAAGTCGGACCAAGCGCATCGAATAACAAACTCATCTTCAGCGGACAAGTTCATTGCTACGATGTCAACGGACTCACAGGGGCTGAATTTGACGGCATAAAAGAGCAGACCGGAACTTTCATCCTCGCTCCTGGTTTCAGCGCCCAATTCTCCGGACAAACCAGCATATCAAACGGCGTCATCGCTGCCAGCGGCATAACATTCACAGGCCAGGCAGGCGGAACTATCAACGGCTCGATAATAAACTATTCTAACACCCAGCCGGTAATCCTCAGTGGCCAGAGCAGTCTCTCGTTCCACCGTTCAGGAACAGAAACAAGCCCGGCAGGCTTTTCACCCGTCAAAAAACTCAAGTTTCTGCCTAAAAGCTACGCTGAACGCTGAACCAGTCTTTTGAGAACAACCCAAACATAACAGCGATTGAGCGGCGGATTTACTTCATAATTCAATATTTATCCGCCTATGGCGGATTCGATACTTGTCCGCCGCAGGCGGATTCTTTCCCTGCCCCGTCTGTCCCGCACCAACTTGCCCCGTTAGATGCATCAATCATCTACTTGAGGATACTTTAGCTATCTAACCGGGGTTTGCTATTCAATTATTCCTATTATCACTACGGTATAATGAATTGGTGCGGTGGCTTGTCCCGCACCTATTTAATATTTAATTCTTCCTATATTGCTGCGATAAAACGAATAGGTGCGGGGTCAATTCGCCATAAAAGTGCTTAACCCCGTTTTCCTCTGAAATTTCAAATTTGAAATCCCCTTGGCTCACAACTATTGCTTCCGCAATTATTTCAAGAACTGGATAATTCTAAACTTTTTTCAGCCCCTGCCTTACTGTAGGAATCCATACTAATGACTTAAGTCAAAATACAAATCTCTCCATTCAGGATTAAACTTTTCTATCAATCTGACCTTCCATTCCCTCTTCCATCTTTTCATCTGCTTTTCTCTGGATACAGCTTTCTGAATACTACTATGCACCTCATAATACACAAGTTTATGAACGCCGCGCTTTTTGGTAAAGCCTTCAATGATGTTATTCTTGTGTTCACAAACTCTTTTAAGCAGGTCGATTGCTGCTCCAATGTAAATAACGCCGTCTTTTTTATCTGCCATCAGATAGACATAGTATTGTTTCATATTTTTGTTTCCCTGCTTTGATTGTAATGGAAATTCCGAAAAAAACCAGTGATTCCCGCCACAACTTATCCCGCCAAGCCCGTCCTCGAGTAGTTGAGGAACGGGGGGGCAGTAATCCAAAATCGGCAATCTAAAATCTAAAATTGACATCTCTGCTTCGGCCGGCTACTTCACCGGGGTATTCTCCATTCAGCCCCCGTCATTCCCGCAAAGGCCTGTCCCTGCGCAGGCAGGGAAATACTTCCTTGTGCAGCCTGTCCTCGAGTAGTCGAGGAACGGGGGACAGGAATCCAAAAATATTTAGCCGCCGGTTTTACCGGCGGTTTTTATCCCGTGAGATGCGATAGTTTACCCTGTGCGATATTTACTCTATGAGATATATCAGGCTATTTCTTCTGGACTGCCCTGCTCAAGTTAAATCTGGGCTGCTAAAGGAACATAAGACTTGCCTTGGCAAGGAGTTGTATAACTTTTATTTTAATTGTTTTTGCTTTAAATTTTAGCCTGATTATGGTATAATTTTTTATAGATAAAGTGGACAAAACTCACACCGCAAAAAAGTTTTGTTTTAAAAAGGAAGGAAGAGAAATATGGAAAAGAGAATAGGATATTCAATTCTGTTGGCAATTCTATTGTTTTTGCCGGTCTGTGTCTATTCAACAAACATCACTTTTACATCAAGCGGCATAATTGAAGACGGGAATGTTTATGACAATGTGTATGTGGAAAATAATGGAACGGTTGTAGACATGTCCGGCGGGCAAATAAGCTATCTGCTTACACGGGATGCGAGCATATTTAACATGTCAGGTGGGCAAATTATTTACAGTTGGCCTGGAATTACTATAGAATCTGTAAGTACCATTAATGTTTCTGGCGGAACAGTGGACACTTTTGATTTTGTTGTATATGGTTCTGCTGTCGCAAATATTTCTGGGGGAAATATAACAGCAGATCGTTTGAAAACATCTCCTGACTCAGTTGTCAATATTAATGGAGGGAGTTGTAACTTTGAGACTATTGATATCAGTGGAGAATTAAACATTTACCGCGGGTTGGTAAATGCCAATAATGCCTATATTAGTTATATTTATCCGAGTAGTGCCGTCAATATTTTCGGTTATGGCTTTAATTACAATCCTGGACAAGGAGGAATATTAACCGGCTATTTGTTGGATGATAATCAATTCATTATCAATGGTGTTAGTCAATCGGAATATGCAAGATTCAATTTAATACCTGAGCCGATGAGTTTATTGCTTTTCGGTTTCGGCTTATTAGTATTAAGAAAAACGAAATAACGAGGTTTAAGTCACATTCAACTATCAAGGAGGAACAAAAGATGAAGACAAAAACACTTTCTGTAATTTTATCGCTTTT
>Ga0315286_10000540_pt1 | contig 31956 bp, 25 predicted proteins | sample YL17G10_0_MG_FD_205038 | JGI IMG/M metagenome (GOLD analysis project Ga0315286, IMG submission 205038) | Sediment microbial communities from Yellowstone Lake, YNP, Wyoming, USA - YL17G10_0 | ecosystem: Environmental > Aquatic > Freshwater > Lake > Sediment | place: USA: Wyoming | collected... | reverse complement strand
ACCTACAACGTCGCCGACGGCAAGGGCGGCTTTATCGTCAACAACCTGCCCGGCGTCGAAGCCAGCCCGGTCTGGACGCAATTGGGCATCAATTCGCTGATACCGGGATTCGGCGGACATTTCGTTGCCATCGCTCTTTTCTTCTTCGCCTTCACGACGCTCATGGCCTACGCCTTCTACACGGAGTCGAACGTCGCCTATCTTTTCAAGAAAAAGAGCAATGTGATGATCCCCGTGGCCCGCGTCTTCCTCCTAGCCATGACCTTTTACGGTGCCGTGCGCACGACCAAGCTGGCCTGGGGCCTAGGGGACATCGGAGTCGGCCTGATGGCCTGGCTCAACATCATCGCCATCCTCCTGCTGACCAAGGTCGGCCTGGCCACTCTCAAGGATTACGAGGCGCAGCGAAAGAGCGGACAGGCCCTCTGTTTCGAGCCCAGGAAGCTGGGGATCCGCGGCGCCGAGCTCTGGGACACGATCCTATGCCGGTCCCAATCCAAGGGGGACGAGAAATCCTGAGAGATGCCTGAGCCCTGGCCAAACGGCGTTAGCTAAAATGATCACGAGAATCCGAAATGCCGTTTTTGGTCTTTGCCTTTTTATCTTCCTATCTCACCTTTGCGGAGGAGCCTTGGTTCCCGAAGGGGAAGGAAAGCTCAGGGTCCTCGCTCTCGAGGGAACGCCGTACCAGATGGGGAAGATTCACGGAACGGCCCTCAAGCTCGAAATCACGGAACTCATGAAACGCTGGAAAGCGGACCTGGCCAGAACCTACAAAGTGACAGCGGAAGATTTCATCCGAAAATTCCTGAACCATACGGATTTCCGACCTTCCATCGATCGATGGACGCCCGGCCTCCTTGATGAAGTCCGTGGCATTGCCGATGGCGCCGGAGTGGACTTCGACACGATGTACGCTTTTCAATTGATCGACGAAAGCTGGGTCATGAACGAAGACCTCGATCTCGACAAGTGCACGACCATCGCCGCCGGGAAAAGAGGAGGGACTTCCGCGTTCACCTCTCAGACCCAGGACATTCCCCGATTCTATCATGGCTTTCCGACGGTCCTTCGAATCCGGGACAAGGGGGAGAACCTGGAAACCCTCGTCTTCACGATCCCCGGCGTCGTCGCCTTGAACGGAATGAACAGCCGTTCGGTCGGCGTTTGCGTCAACGCCGTCACTCAGCTCGCTTATTCCCCGAAAGGGCTTCCCGTCGCGTTCGTGATCCGAGGGATCCTTCGACAAAAAACCTACGAGCAGGCGGTGAAATTCCTCCAGGACATCCAGCCTGCCGCCCCGCAGAACTACGCCCTTGGCGGCCCCCTGAACGCGGCCAGTTTCGAGCGTTCGGCGGGAAAGATGATCCCGTTCCTTCCCTTTGAAGGGGCTGAATTCACCTACCACACGAATCATCCTCTGGTCAGCGACGACCTTAATCCGAGATTTCTGGCGAGATTGAATCGGGATGGGGCGTCCCTTGAAAAATATAAGACGTTCTGTCCGCGGTTCAACTTTCTCGGGCGGACTCTCACGGACAACTCGACGACGATCGACCTCGCCGTTCTTAAGACGATATTCGCGAATCGTGTTTCGGGGATCAATAATGCCGGGACCTATGGCTGTACCATTATGGTCCTGGGCGAGAAGCCGGAACTTCACATCTCGCCCGGCCGTCCGGATGTCGAGCCCTTCCAGGTCCTCGATTTTTCGCCTCGGAACACCGGCCCATTATCCGCTGCGAAAAAGCTTAGCTAAGCTCCTTCGCCGCCTCGCAGCGTCCTTGTCATCGATTTCCAACTGGCGCGCTTGGCCGCGGCTGAAACGGAAAGAGAGGACCGTTCTTAACTCGCCTGCTCAGATTAGCGGCAGAACATCTACCCTCGTTGACAGACGATCAGGGTGCCGTTAAGGGCGCGGGTTACTATGTGGAGCGGCCGGCCCGGATCGAATCCGATGGAGTCGCGCAGTGCTATGCCGCGGACGCTTTCCGCCGGGTGGCGGCGCTGAATCGCCTTTTGGGTGACGAAGCGAGGGCGAACCGATACGACGAGATAGCCGGGCGAATCCGGCGGAATTTCGTGAACCGCTTCCGGGTCAAGGACCACTTCGCTATTCTCAAGGAGAGCGTTCTCACAGATTACCGGGTCCACCTTCCATTCGGTGTTTTAACCGGGCCGGGATGAAAGAACTTTTCCGGCATCATCACGCCGTCTTTCTTAAATACCATTCCGTTCTTCATCACAAACCGCACCTTGCGCAACGCGTCGATGTCGCTAAGGGGATTGCCGGGAACCGCAATCATATCGGCGGAAAATCCCGGCTTGATCGGACCGCGCTGGCTGATGATGTCCGCAGCCTTATAGCCGTTAATCGTCATCGCCCGGAGAATGTCAGCTGGAGGGATGCCGGCGGCCTTCCAGGTTTCGAGGAAGTTGATGGTCAGCTCCCCGCGGGTCAGCCACTCGCCGGTCTTCGGATCTATCATCCGTTCGTTCCAGTAATCGAAATCGGTTGAATAGGTGAGGAGCACCTTTTTTTCCCAGGCATCACGCAAATTTGCGACCGTCCGCTTGAAAGCGGCTTCACTGCCCCGATAGGGCGTGAACGGGGTGTCGGTGCCTGCCAGGAAAATACCCTTCTCGGCCATCTGGCGGTGGTGTTCCGGCGTGAGCGCATTGTTGTGGGCGATGATGTAGACCCCAGCGTCGATTGCCCGTTGCGCGCCGTCGGCAGTCTGCGCATGGCCCTCGACCTTGCATCCGCCTTTTGCTGCTTCGCTGATGGCCAGCTTGATGTCGTCAACAGAGTAGCCCCAAGGCTTGCAGTCGATACAAAGCTTGATCGTCCGGGCGCCGAACAGCATATTCTCCCGGACTGCGCGCACAATCTCATCCGGGCTGTTGGCGTCGATATATTCAGGGAACATGATGTTGTGGTACTTGTACATTTCCGGCGTTGGCCAGAACTGCCCTCCCGTGCTGCCGATCATCGGCCCCGACGGGATCACGGTGGGTCCCGGCAGCCAACCCTGCTCGATAGCTTGTCTGAGCGCGGCATCCGCGTAGAGCGCATTGTTTCCCACGTCCCGGACTACGGTGAAACCCGAGTTGAGCAGCTGCATGCCGTTGGATGCAGCCTGGATGGCGCGCAGCGGCGTCGAGTCCGTGATGTAGGTGAGATAGTAATAATTGTTCTCCGGCTCTTCCTTATAGGTCAGCGCCATGTGCGTGTGCGCGTCAACGAGACCGGGCAGAACCGTCAGCTGAGATAAATCGATAACCGTCGCGCCGGAAGGAATCGTAAGATTCGAACCCACTCCGGTGATCTTTTCGCCCTCGACGAGAATCACCTGATTGGCGGCTGCCGTCCCCGTTTCGGGATCGATGAGCCGGCCTGCCTTGATTGCCGTGACCGTCGGTTGCCGCTGTGCGACCGACAGCCCTACAGTCAGCGCAACCATAAGGGAGAAGAACACCGCAATACGGATCTTCATGGCGACCTCCTCAAACACGAATGTTGATTTCCCCTTCTTTTGCTAGTATTGCCCCGGGCTTCTTCGTCGAGATTTTCCACTTACCCATCATCCGGAATAATACTCTCATTTCAAAAACACGGTCAAGATGACAGGCTGGAGGCGGGCTCAATATTCAGGAGCTTTTAAAACTTTTCTATGCCTTCTTTCCAATTGTGGATAAAAACTCTTTGGTGAAAAAGGCCGCTTTTTCCGTTTCGTTATCCGCCAGAGGACCTTTCATTCCTTGGACTTCACAACGAAGAGTTTTTGAGTACACATTCAAACCTTGGGCTTTTGCCGCCTTTTGTAAAATGCCGGCAGCCCCGGGGTACAGCCATTTCTTGGCCTTTTCCATTTCTTCGGGCTTTGTCGGCACAGGCCCATAGGTATCAAACACCGCTACCGGTTTTTCTATAAAACCTTTTTTTCGCAGCCGCGTCAGAACGCGAATAGCTTTTCGATTGACTCTTGCCATTCTCGTAGGGGAACCAATAAATATGAAGTCGAAGCTGCTCAAGTCCGGGAGCTTCCGGCGAAGATCTTGAACGATGGATCCGATACCGTGTGTCCCAAGTTCTTTGGCTATGACCTCGGCGATGTCTTTCGTGTTGCCATGGTAGCTTCTGAACAGGATGAGTGCTTTCATTTCTTTCCCTCTTCGCGGCTTGATGCGATCATGCCGTGCACCAGATATTGTCCGAGTATTATCCGAGAAATTCCGTATAATAGCTACAGCGGGTCGGTAGAGGCTTTCCAAATCGGCCTGCGCCGGGCGTAGAATTTGAGTTATGATCTCGCCCAGGGGATGCAACCATGCCCGAATATTCGATTTCACAGCTAGGCAAGTTCGAGCAGTGCGCGCTGCAGTACAAGCTTATTTATATAGACAAGATCAAGCGCTATGAGGAGGGGGTCGAGGCCTTCCTGGGATCGCGCTTCCACGAGGCGATGGAATGGCTCTACAAGGAACGGACGTTCCGGGTTGCGCCGCTCGAGGAGCTTTTGGATTGGTACGAGAAGGCCTGGGCCGGAAATTGGCATGCTGAGGTAAAGATCAGGAAAGAGGGTCGCACTCCCGACGACTACCGGCTTCTGGGGCGACGCTTCATCGAGGCTTACTATAAACGGCACCATCCGTTTGACGAGGGGCGGGTGCTGGGCCTAGAGCGCTACATCCGATTTCCGCTCGATGACCGAGGGAAGTACAACTGCAAAGGAATCATCGACCGGCTGATGCTGGCGTCCGACGGCGCTTTCGAGGTCCACGACTACAAGACCGGCTCGAACCTGCCGGAACAGATGGATCTCGATGAAGACCGCCAACTCGCCCTCTACCAGATCGGCGTCCAGAAGCTCTGGCCCGAAGTAAAGGAGGTGCGGCTCGTCTGGCATTTGGTCGCCTTCAACCTGGAGATGCGCTCGTCGCGCACACCAGAGGCGCTCGTGAAACTCAAAGCGGAGCTCGCCGAGCTCATCGATAGGATCGAGGCGGAACGGGAGTTCGCTCCGCACGAGTCGGCGCTCTGCGATTGGTGCCCGTACTGGGATTTGTGCCCGGTGAAGAAGCACCTGGTCAAGGTCGAGTCTCTGCCCAAGGATTAGGCTATAAAATTTATTCCTGAGGACCGCGGTTTTAGTAGAATAGGGGGGCCGCAATTCTCAAAGAGAGGTTCGCCCATGAAAAAATCCGTTTTTGCCGTTATCGCGGTCGTTCTTTTCGCTGCTGGCTCACGGGTCTCTTCCGCTCCCCAGAAAATCTACTGGGGGGATTCCGTTCCCAAAGGCTGGACTGGAAAATGGCCGGCCAAGTTCCTGACCGTCGCCGAGAAGACCAGCTACGAGCGGACGGCCTCGTCAACGGAGGTCCTCGAGTTCATCGACGTCCTCCGCTGGTCGAGCGAAAATGTGTTCGTGGTCAATATGTTCACGACAGCTCTCCGCAAGAACGGGGTCGCCGCGGTCCTTGCTCAGCCGCGCGTCACGACTCCCGAGGACGCGGCCAAGTCCGGAAAGACCATCGTCTATCTTCAGGGCAACATCCACGCCTACGAGCCGGAGGCCAAGGAAGCCTTGATGATGCTCATGAGGGATATTCTCTTCGGCAAGCGCCGGGGGCTCCTCAATGACCTGATTATCATCGTCTGCCCCAATTTCAACGTGGACGGCACGGACACTCTGGCTTTGAGCGAGGGGACGCCGCATCTTCTCGGCTCGGGCAACAACGCCCAGAACCTGAACCTCAACCGCGATGCGATCAAGGTCGAAACGGCCGAGGTCGCGGGTCTCTACCGAACGATATTGAACCGCTGGGACCCCGTTCTTTTTTTTGACGGCCATCTGATGGGCCGGGTCCAGCACGGCTATGCCGACGGGTACGTCACCTGCACCGTGCCCGCCGCCCATCCCGGGCCGCGCAACTACGTTTTCGACAAGCTCTTCCCCTCCGTTCGCGATGCGACCCGGCGGGATTTCGGCCTTGAGGTTTTCACCCACTGCGGTACGGACAATAAATGGCCGCCGACGATCTGGACCCCCGAGGCCGCCATGTGGACGACCGAAGCAAAGTTCCTGGCCAATTATTACGGCCTGCGTAACCGGATGGCCATCCTTGCCGAAACACCGGGGCATGAATCTTTCGAGCGCCGGATCTATGCCCACTACGCCCTCATCGCCGCGATCCTCGATTATACGGCCAAACACGGAAAGGAGATGGAGGAGATTTGCCGGGCCGCGGACAAGGATGTTGTCGAAACCGTCAAGGCGAAAGCAGCGAACGGCGAGCTCCGCAATTTCATCGCCGGCAAGTATGAATCCTACGGCAAGGTCGATATCCTGATGTACAAGGAGCGCAATATTTCCGGGATCATCCCCGGGACGAGCGTTCGGGCACAGATCGCGCCCCATATGCTTTTGGCGCCGGAGCTCGTCCGCGGCGTTGAATTCATGGCCAAGCCCGCCGGGACGGCGGAGGCGACGATGCCCCGCGGATATCTCATCCCCGCCGAGCTTGATTTTATCGCCGAAAAGCTTCGGACGCACAACGTCAAGGTCGAGGTCCTGGCCAAGCCCGTCAAAGCCGCCGGCGAGGAGTTTGTGGTCGATCGGGTCGTCCCGGGCCAGGGGCGCGGAGGGGGCGGGCCGGTGACAAGACTCGAGGGCGGGTTTTCTCTCTCAACCGCGAAGGAGTTCCCGGCAGGGACTTTCCGGGTCGATCTGGCCCAGCCCGCGGCCAACGTCGCCTTCTATTGTCTCGAGCCGCAGGCCGCCGACGGCTTCGTCGGCTGGGGAGTGTTCGACGCGCATCTGAAATCCCTCGGCGCCGGCGCACACAGCGTCGTCTATCCGGTCTTCAAATATTTCAAAATATCCGAGTAACGCGGCCGCGAAGACCCTATGGCTTTTTGCCAATTGCCGATAAAAAATCACCGGCAAAGGCGGCCGCTTTCTCCAGTTCCTTATCCCGCAAAGGTCCCTTGTACTCCTGCACTTCGCAGCGAAGAATCTCCGAATATGCATTCAAGCCTTGAGCTTTCACCGCCTTGTGCATCATACCGGCGGCTCCCGGGTACAGCCATTTTTTCCCCTTTTCCAACTCTTCGGGCTTTGTCGGTATGGGCCCATAGGTGTCGAATACGGCAACCGGTTTTCGGGCAAATCCCTTTTTCCGCAGCCGTTTCAATACCCGCAGGGCTTTTCGAGTGACCCTTGCGAATCTCGTGGGGGCGCCGATGAAAACGAAGTCGACGCTATGCAGACCTGGAAGCTTCCGGCGGAGATCTTGCACAAGAGATTCATGCCCTTGGGCTTGAATCTGTCCGGCGATAGCTTCTGCTACCTGTTTCGTATTGCCATGGTAGCTTCTGTACAGGATGAGCGCTTTCATTTTCGAGCCTCCTCAAGACGAAACGGCGATCATTGGTCGCCTCGGATATTATCCGGGATTTCCAAGGTGATATCCAGGTCAAATAATAAAATTTGAGTTTCAATCCGGATCCTCCGGCCGGAAATACTGACGATCCGTCTTCACGGCTCCGGCAAACGGCCGCGCCGGGCTTATTCCTTCCATTCTTTGGCCAGATTCAGGGTCTTCAAGAAGTTCACTTTCCCGTATCCCGTCTGGATGTCATAGCCGGGCTCCCCGATATCATCGCAACCCCTCTTGATAACGTCCAGGACCGCTTTGGCCGGCAATTCGGGTCGCAGGCTGAAGACCAGGGCGGCGAGAGACGTGACGATAGGAGTCGCGCAGGACGTCGCGCCCTGGGGGATCCACTCGTAGGGGCTTTTGAACGTTTCTTTGAAAGATCCCGTCGGTCCGTCGTCGCAGGCATAGAAGCGTTCTTCGTGCGGGACACAGCCCATAAGGCCTTCCGAAGGAGCCATCACGGTCAACCGTTTGCCGTAGTTCGATCCTTGCTTGATCTTCTGCCCGCCCACGGTCAAGTCCTGCTCCCAGCGCTTGTCATCCCGGGTGATGGCTCCGACGACGATCACGGCCTCTGCTTCGCCGGGATAATCGTCGCACTCTTGGGCGTTGTTGCCGGCCCCCAAAACAATGAGAACACCCTTCCCGGCGGCGTACCGAAAGGCTTCGTCCAGCTTTTTCCAGGCTTCCTCCGAAGGGATCAACGCTTTTCGAAAGAGAGCACTGATATTCACCAGTTTGACGCCCTGGTCGGCCAGGTACCGGACGGCATCCGCGGCCGAGGACGCCATATGAACCGTCCACTTTTCAACGGCGGCCTTCAGATCAGCGGCATGTTCGACCATGACTTTCTGGAATTCCGCCAGGCCGGCGTTGGGGTGCTCTTCATCGAACTGGTTTTTCAGCTTGAGCAGAGGTTGCTCGACAAGGCCGAGGCAAGCGGCCAGGATTTTACAATCGGGGGCGAGTCCGGTCATTTCGCTTCCCGGCGTTCCCCGGGCAACGATGATGCTCGAGACCATCGTCCCGTGGGCGACGTTGTGGTAAATATCGAGATGATACCCCCCGGGGGCATAATAGCCCGGAATGAGCTGATCTTTGATCGCGGGATGAAAAAAATCGAAACCGTTTTCAATGACGCCAATCATCACCCGTGGGCTTCCCTTCGTCATCGTCCAAGCATCGGTCGCATGGAGCTTTTCGAACAGCGCTTTTTGTTTAGGGAACGGGAAGTCGCTCGATGGGGGAGTCTGCGCCGTATCGGCCGCCGGCATCGGCCAAAGGACGGCGGCCAAAAGAAGTCCAAACGTGACAATGATCGCGACCGGCAAAACAATATTTTTCATGTCGAGGTCTCCTTGTTGTTTATTGCGTCTTTTTTACAAACGCCTGCCAGTGTTTTCGATAGCTCCGGAAGGCGTCCTTGCCGACGCCCGTTAGACGGCAGATCGTCAGGGGAATTTTGCCCTTGTACGTTTTCTCGACGGCGACGTAGCCTGCCTCCTCCAACTTCGACAGGTGAGCCGATAAGTTCCCTTTGGTCAATTCCGTCTCCCGTTGAAGATAAAGGAAATCGGCGGATTCCACGGCATTCAAGATCGTAACGATGATCAGCCGGGCGGGCTCATGAATCAGCCGATCGATATCAGCGATAGACCACGGATCCGCGCTCACTGGGAAACCTCGTCGGGAAGCCGATATTTTCGAAGATATCGGCGTAAAGTGAGCCAACCGGAAAGAAAGAGCGAAACGGCCAAGGTCCCGTAAAAAACGGCGAGTCCCAACCGATCCCCCCACCCCGAGAACGATAGGACGATTCCGGCCGCGAGGGCGAAGACGGCGAGCCCGGCCAGCCGGATCAAATCGGTGCGGAAGGCAAGGATGCTCAAGGCCAGGGCGAAAGCCACCCCCGATCCCGCCGGCATCCAATCGAATCCGGCGGATTTCGAAGCGAACAAGGTCGCCATCGAGGCGCTCAGAATTCCGGCCGCCGCCCCGATGACGAAGCCCCGCGCGGCGCGCTTTTTTCTTTCCGGCTTGCGATAGGATACGTACCCCGTCCGTGGATAGGTGATTTTGTGCTTCAGGGAACGGACCGTTCGATTCATGGCCCAGCCGCCGAAAATGAACAACGGCAGTAATCCGACGTCTAGAAAAAAGCGCCAACCCGATTTCGCCGGTGCCGACGCCTCAGCCAAAAAAAAGAGCGCCAGCAAGAGCAGAAATCCCCCGAAGGCCATCTCAAGGAGGCCGTCTTGGAACCAGTATTGAACCGTCCTCCGTTCGATTTTTTCGATTTCTGTCGTCATGATAAATCTCCTGTAACGTAGTTTGTTATACAAACTAGTTTACATGATAATATCCATTTTCCGATTTGTCAAGTTTTTTTGGTCCGCCGATGCGGGTGACCGGTCCCCGACGTCCTTGACGGTCAATCGGAATGAGCCGTATGCCCTCTCGAAATAATCCCCGTATTCCGCGATGAACCTCGTATGATTATAAAAAGGTTTTCATTTTTGGGAAATCGGAGCGGGGCTTTCCTTGGCCAGGCGGGCAGTGAGACGGTCCAGGAGCGATTTCAGGGCCGATTTCTGGCGCTCGTCCGTCGTCTTCTGCAGGAGTTTTTCGACGGCCATGGCATGTGCCTTATCCAGAGCTTTTTCCTGCGGAACCGGGACATGAGGTTCAATTCCGGTTCCTTCCCAGTTGGTTTTCGTGATGGGATTGATCGCCCTTCCCGAGGGAACCCAGACCAGGAAATCGTTGTTCACGATCCGGAATCCGCCGGGGTGGGCTCCGCCGCCGGTCGTTTCCCCGACGAGCGTCGCCCGTTTGAGGTTTTTCATGTTGTACGTAAATTCTTCGGCAGCCGAGAATGTCCGCTTGCTGGTGAGAATGTAGAGATCCGTGTCCGCCATCATCCGGCCTGGTGCGTAGGGCAAGCTCCAGAACTGGACGAGGTCCTCGGCTCCCCGCCACTCAAAGCTGTTGAGATGCGTGGATTCGTCGAAGAAATAGGCGCTGATAAGCTGGATGGTGAAGGGGCTTCCCCCTCCGTTGTTGCGCAGATCAATGATCACGGCGTTCGTGTTGGCCAAGAAGTTCATCGCGGCGATCGTCGTATCTCCCGATTCCCGGACTCCGGGGAAATTGATGAGATCGAGGTACCCTATGTTGCCGTCTAAGATCTCAACCCTCCGATAGCCGAAATTGACCTGTCTCTGGCGTTCGAGATTTTCCTTTTCCTGGCGTTCCCGCTCGTCCTTGCTCAAGCTGTTCTGGGCGCGGATCTGTTGAGTCAGTTCGGGATTGTGAACCACACGGAGATGGCGGTCCTTTGTCACGCTCTGCAAGTTCGCGGTCAAAACCGTGGCGAATCCTGCCGGACTATTCGCGCTGTCATAACGTCCCTCGCGAAGCTGCTTAATCAGGTAGCTCTGCATTTCTTTGGCTTTTTCGGGAAAAATATAGTCCGAAAGAAGAAGGGTTCCGATTCGCTCGACGATTTCCGCCTTGGCTTTGGCGCTCAACGGCGGGATTTGAGGTTGGCTCTCCTGCGGTTGCGCGCCGATGAGGCCGGCGAAAACGGCAAGGATAAGAATGCCGCTGAGAACCAGGGCCTTTTTCCGCGCTGTGCGTGTGCTCATTTTATTCCTCCTAAGATTTTCCCGGTCGAAAATCCCGGGCGCTTCTTCCGAAGCGCCGCGGACAAGGTTCGAAGGCGAAATGGGCCTTTCCTCCGGGAATCATCTCCTATTAAAATAAACTGAACGTTCTTGCATGTCCAGGCCGGTCAGAAGTATTGGCTTTTTTGCGCTCCGGCGGATAAAATCCGAATTGAATCCAAGGAGGTTGGCATGCGCGGCTTGCAAAATAAGCGAGTTTTGATCACCGGCGGCGCCGGCGGGATCGGACTTTCCACGGCTCAAAGATTTCTCGAAGAAAATGCCCGGGTCGCCATCCTGGATCGTAGCGCGGCCGCCTGCGCGCGCGCCCGCCGGCAGCTGCCCGGGGTGGAGGGGACGATTCTTGCCGATGTTTCGGACGAAAAAGCTGTCGCTCGCGCTTTTAAGGAGCTGGACGGCTTGTTCGGCGGTCTTGACGTCCTCATCAATAACGCCGGGATCAGCTTTCGGAGTCCGTTCTTGAGTATCCGGCCCGAACAGTGGCGCAAGGTCCTCAGCGTCAACTTGAATGGAGTCTTTTTCGTGGCGCAGCAGGCGGCACGGCGGATGCAGTCCGGGAACGGCGGCGTGATCCTGAACATGGGCTCCACGAACGGCCTGACCGGTTATCCCTGGTATGCCGATTACAATGCCAGCAAAGCCGGGGTGATCGAACTGAGCCGCTCCATGGCGCTCGAGTTGGGACAGGCCATCCGCGTGAACGCGGTCTGTCCCGGCTTCATCATGACCCCCATGCAGGAGGCCGAGTACACTCCGGAAATGCGCCGGACCTTCGAAAACAAGGTCCCGCTCCGCAGGCTGGGCAAGCCGGAGGACGTGGCCGCGCTGTTTGCCTTTTTGGCTTCGGACGACGCGGCTTTCATCAGCGGGCAGTGTTTTGTCATCGACGGAGGCGAGATCGCCGGGGGCTTGGCCAGTCAGGCCGAGTAGAAAGGGTTGTATTGATCGATCTCGACATCGGCTGATTTTATTTATTCGCGAGCCGATTTAAAGCGGAGAGCTAAGGTGCTTCCTCTTGTAAAGACGCCAGGTTATGGCCCATTTCCGGGGGTCGTCGAACCAACTCTGATCGATGCGGTGGACCACGCTTCGATGCGGAGCGGTCTTCAGGAGTTCCGGATGGCTGTAGGCCTCCTCGGAGACCCGCTGGAGCACGGCGATATACTCGTCCAATTCGTCCTGGGAGTAGGATTCCGTCGGCTCGATGGTGAACGGCTGCGGCACGATAAAAGGATGATGCGACGACCATAAATGCATGCCGAAATCGGCCATGCGGAAAGCGATATCCTCGGTCGTAACGCCCGTCTCGCGGTGGAGCTTTTCCCAGCTGTAGCGGACCTGTTCGATCCGATGCCGCCCCTTGGCAAAGGGGGCATCCGCGCCGCGAATCTTCCGGATCTTTTCCAGCAGGTAGTTGTTGTTGAGGACGGCCACTTCAGCCACTTGGCGCAAACCTTCCGCTCCCAGGCTCATGATCCAGGCATAGGCCTTCAGTTGGACCTGTACCGTCCCATAGAAAGCGCGGGTTTTCCCGATGGTTTTCGGCAGGTTATAGTTCAGGAAGTAACGCCGGCCGTCGAATTCCACTACGGGCACGGGCAGGTAGTCCGCCAGCTTTTGAGTGACACCCAGGGAGCCGCCGGCCGGGCCGCCGCTGCCATGCGGCGTGCCGAAGGTTTTATGCAGGTTGAAAAAACACATATCGAAACCGGCCTCGCGGGCGCGGGTGATTCCGAGGATGCCGTTGGCATTAGCCTGATCGTACCCGCACAATCCTCCCCCGTCGTGGACAGCGCGGGTGAAGGCGTCGATCTGCGGATTAAAAATGCCGGTGTCTTCCGGATTGGTGATGAGCAGACCTGCGGTCCGGTCGGAGACCGCCTTTTTCAGCTCGGCCAGGTCGGGAAGGCCGTCCTCGTTCTGCATCAGAGTAATGACTTTGTAGCCTTTCACCGCTGCGGCCGCCGCATCCGAGGGATGGGAAAAAATGGTGGTGATGATTTCATCGCGCTTCCGGGCCATGCCGCGGGCGGTATGATAAGCATGGATGATCGAGACCATGTTGAAGATGGCCGCCGAGCCTGATGCGGGCTGTAAGGTGAAGCGGTCCATCCCCGAGATTTCCCGGAGAAAGAGGTCGAGCTTATACATGATTTCCAGGATTCCCTGGATCGTGGATACATCCTGCAAGGGATGCAGACGGGTGATCTTGGGCGAGCCGGCCAGCACCTCGTTGATCTTGGGATTGTATTTGACGGTGCAGGTGCCCTGGCCGACGTCGATGTTCAGGTCGCCGCCCAGGTTCTGCTGGGAAAGCCGGAGGAAATGCTTGACCACTCTCATCTGCCCGATTTCGGGCAGTTCGGGAGGTTTCCGCCGGATCATGTGCGTCGGAAGGGCGGCCAATCCGTCCCCGACTTCGGCCTCGATCTCCGGCTCCACCTTTGGCACCACGATACCGCGCTCTCCGGGCTTATGCAGTTCGAAGATGATTTCTTCGTCCCACTTGGCTTGGTGAAAATTCCGGACTTTGACGGGACGGTTGCTGTCCATGATCATTGTCCTCCCTGGTTCAAGTAGGTATCAAGGATTTGGGCTAGGCGATCGATCTCGCTCCGGGAGGTTAACTCCGTGACGCAGAAAAGCGCCGACTGCCCATAGCGAGGGAAGGCGCTGGACAAGTCCCAGCCGCCCAGGATATTTTGGGTCAGCAGATATCGGTTGATTTCCGCGACGGTTCGCGCCGTGGCGTTGAAATCGACCACGAATTCCCTGAAGTGATGGGCGGCCAGCCGGGGAACGCGCAGCCCTTCCACGGCCGACAGCTTTTTGATGGCATACTGGGATTTCTGGAGCAGGTGCTGCCCGAGCTCCTTCATTCCCACCGGCCCGAGCAGGGCCAGGTAAACGGCGGCGGTGATGCCATGGAGGGCGGCCGCGGTACCGACGAATTCCTTCCCTTTCTCCCGAACGCCGAAGGAGGTTCGGTCATAGGCCACATCGCCGAATCCGTATTCTCCCGGGACTGCTGTCCGGGCGACGCCGAACAACCGTGAGGGATACTCCATAACGAATCGCTCTTCGTCGCGTGTCGAGATGAAGCCGCCCATCCCGCCGCCGAAATTCATGTGATTGCCCAGCGTCTGGATATCGCCGCAGATGATATCGGCGCCGTAGTGGCTCGGCGGGGCAAGGATTCCCAGGGAGATGGGGTCGACCCCCACGACCAACAAGGAGCTGTTGGCATGGACAAGGTCCGCGATTGCCCGCCCTTCCGTCTCGATGACGCCCAGGAAGCCGGGATTTTCGAAGTAAACCGCGGCGACCTCGTCCCCGAGCTTTGATTTCAGATCCTCAAGGTCCAGGAGGCCGGTTTCGACGTCGGCCGCAACCGTCTCCACCTCCAGCACCGGCCGGCAGTAGTTGCGGACAGCCATCATCCGTTCCGGAGAAGAGCCCGCCGCCACCAAAACCCTCTTCCGCCGGGTGATGCGGCCGGCCATGCGAAGGGACGTGCCGGCAGCCTGGAACCAGTCATACGTGGGCACGTTGACCACATCCATATCCAGCAATTCGGCCATAAGGCTCTCATACTCGAAGAGCGCCTGGAAACGCCCCTGGTCTTCGTAGGGCTCGCCGGCATAGGCCGTCAGGAATTCCGAGCGATGGTTGATTTCGTCGCAAATGGCCGGGACGTAATGGTTGTAGCAGCCGGCGCCCAGGAAGCTGACCAGCTCGTCGCAAGAGCGATTGCGGCTCAATAATTCCTCCACATGGCGCTTGAGGTCCATTTCGGCGGTCAACGGCTCGGGCAGGTTCAAACGGCCGCGATAGCGCAGTCTTTCCGGAATATCCTGGTACAACTCTTCAATGTCCTTCGCTCCGATGGCTTCCAGCATCTTCTGTTTTACCTCTGGCTCCGAATTGGGAATGTAGGGGTGGGCTCTTTTCTTTTCATCCTTCATGATAACCTCCTGGTCGGAAATGCATGGCTTTCAAGCGATGCCGCCGCCATCCACCACAAGGTGGGCGCCGGTGACCCATGTGGAGAGGTCGGAGGCGAAAAAAAGCACGGCATTGGCTACGTCCTCCGCCGTTCCCACCCGGCGCAGGGGACGGGCGGCCGCTTCGGCCATGAATCGAGCTTCGTCCTCCCCAAGCTGGGCGCATTCGCTCCTCAGCAGGGGAGTGTCGACATCTCCCGGACAGACGCAATTCGCCCGGATCTGATGGCGGCCGAAATCGATCGCCATGGCCCGGGTCATATTCAACACGCCGCCTTTGGCCGCACAGTAAGAGACGGCTTTGGGGCCCCCTTTGAGCGACCAGCCGGATCCGGTATTGATGATGCTCCCTCCGCCGGCCTTGATCATGTGCGGCACCACTTCGCGGGTCAGCAGATATACGCCCTTGAGCATGACATCCATGGACAGATCCCATTCGTCTTCCGCCAGGGTCAGGGCATCCTTGCGGATGACAAGGCCAGCGTTGTTAAAAAGCACGTCTAGGCGGCCGAAGGTCCGGATAATCTCTTCGACGGCTCGCCGGCAATCTTCCGCCGAGCGCACATCTCCATAAACATATAAAGCCTGCCCCCCGGCGGCCCGAATATCGGCTTCGGCCGAACGTCCTTTTTCGCGGTTGACATCCATCAGTCCGACTGCGGCGCCGGCTTCCGCCAGGCGGCGAGCCGAGGCCAGGCCGATCCCCGAGGCTGCGCCGGTGATCAGTGCCACTTTGCCTGCCAGCGAGATCAAGCGTGAGATCTCGGGTTGAACAATCATTTTCATGCCTCCTTGTCACCTGGGATGCGCCGTGCCTCCCGTTCAGTCCATCAAAAGACCTGTTTTGCCAACACACCCGGGGCGGCCTCGTCCGGGGAGAAAGGGCGAAGCCTGAACCTGTAGGAATACGGCTTTGCGGGAAGCGTGTATTCGGGGTGGGTCTTGGCTCCCCAGCTTGTATCTCCTCCCACGCCCATTTGCTTGTAGTCGAGGTTAAGCGTCACGAGGTCGCGCCGCTTGAGGTCGACCGTGTGGAGCTGGCCGGCGTCGCGCGCGTTATCATAATCTTCGGGCAGGAAATGCGAGGCTGAGATGCAGACGAGCGGCAGGCCGACCGCGAGCAAACCGAAGCCGTTCCGGTTCGTCAGGCTTACCCAGCGCACGTCCGTCTTATAGCCGAATTCCTGCGGACGGATATAAGGATGATACTGATCGGCCACGCGTCCGTTGTACAAGCCGACGGCCGCGCTCGTCCGCCGGTCCCAGTAGTTTTCGTGGGGGCCGCGTCCGAACCACATCATCATGTCGAATGCGCCGGGTAGCGCCAGTCTCAGGCCGAACCTGGGCAGTTCGGGCATATCCGCCTTGCCCGGCATAAACGACACGTCGACGACGATATCGCCCGAGCCGAAGACAGTATAGCGCGTGGTGTGCGGGGAATCGCCGGCCGCCAGAATGGATTCGACAACAACCTGAACCCGGCTTTCGGACAGGCGTAAAGCGGTCACCGAACTGACAGCGCGTTTCGGCCCGGCGTCGCGCCAAATACCGAGCCGTGCCGGCATTTTATTACCGAGGTCGTTGTCGGTCGGCGCGCGCCACAGGTCGGGCTGGGGTCCCGACCGGATCATCTCCAGGCCGTTGTATGTCAACGAACGTATCGTGCCCCGGCTTTTGTCAAACACGATCGCGACCTTAGGCCCGCGCACGACAACCTCAGCCTCGTTGTCAGTCAGGCCCAGCGGCGGGAACGATTTCGCGCTTTCCGCGCGTGCCGTCCGCCGCCGGGGAACCGGCAATTGATCCCACGCGACCTCGAATCCTTTTGGCAGGAGCGCAGTCGCTGTCCTCGTGCGCGCGCTGATCGTCAGAAAACATTCAGCCTCCTCCGGCTGGGGCGGCAGATCGATGCGGACTTCGGCCGACGAGCGGGGCCCGACCTCGAGCGGCGGAAGCTGGCCCCTGGCCATGACCCGCCCGTCGGCCTCGAGTTTCCATTCGAGCTCATAATCCGCCAAGTCGAGGAAGTCATGCCGGTTAACGATCCGGAAACGTCCGGCCTGCCAATCGAACGGCTCGGCCTTCACGTACTGATAGACTTTCTTGACTTCGAAAGCATGAGGATGCGGCCTGCGATCCGGCAAAAGGAGCCCGTCAGCGCCGCCCTGGTCCCCGCCGTCCGTGAAGTATGTCTCGCCCGAAGGGGCGCGTTGCAGCAACCCTTGATCGACCCAATCCCAGATGAAGCCGCCTTGCAGATGCTTGGAACTCAGAATCACGTCCCAGTAGTCCTGCAGGTTGCCGACGCTGTTGCCCATGGCATGGGCATACTCGCACATGATCAGCGGGCGGATTTGGGGGCGGCCGGCATAGCGCTTCAGCGCCGGAATACGAGCGTACATCGGCGCGTAGATGTCAGTATGAGCCTCCAGTCCGGCCGGCTCGTATTGGACGGGGCGGGAAGGATCGCGCCGTTTGATCCAGGCATAGGTGGTCCGGAAGTTCAGGCCGTCGCCGGCCTCGTTGCCGAGCGACCAGATGATGATGGAGGGATGATTCTTGTCGCGTTCGACCATCCGTACCGTCCGGTCGAGGTGGAGCGTCTGCCACTCGGGCTTGTTGGCGAGCGTCGTGTCCGGGGCAAAATCCACTCCGTGCGATTCAATATTCGCCTCGTCGATCACATACAGACCGTATTCGTCGCAAAGTTCATACCACCGCGGCGCATTCGGGTAGTGACTGGAGCGGACGGCGTTGATGTTGAGCTGCTTCATGAGACGGATGTCGTTCCTCATCGCATCCTCGCCGACGACATGGCCCTCGACCGGATCGTGTTCGTGCCGGTTGACGCCCTTGATAATCACGGGCACTCCGTTGACGAGCAACTGGCCGCCCCGGATCTCGACCGACCGGAAGCCGATGCGGCAGCCGACCGATTCGACTCGGCGGCCCGCGGGGTCGATGAGAGTGAGGACGAGCGAGTAGAGGCGGGGCGTCTCAGCCGTCCAGGCCGCGGGCTTGGGCACGACCTGATCGAAAAGGACCTCGTCGATCCGTCCGGCAGCGACAGGGACGACAGGCTGACTGAGTGGCCGGATGACGGGCTTTCCCGCGGCGTCCAAAAGCTCCAACCGCAGGCTGAATTTTTCCGCGCTCGCGGCGCCCAAGTTCCGCAGAGAGACCGATACCCGCAGGCGTCCTTCCCGGAAGGCCGCGTCCAGCCCGGCATTGACGAAGAAGTCGCGAACGTGGACCTTGGGCCGCGCGATCAAGCTCACCTCGCGTTCGATGCCCGCCAGTCGCCACATGTCTTGGGCCTCGAGATAGGTGCCCACGCTGTACTTGTAAACCTGCACGGCCACCGTATTCTTGCCATCGCGCAGCAGCGGGGTGATATTGAACTCGGCCGGAGTTTTGCTGTCTTGGCTATAACCTGCCATCCGGCCATTGATCCACGCATAAAACGCGGAGCTGACGCCGCCGAAATGGAGGAATATATCGCGTCCGTTCCAGGAGGCGGGAAGGAGAAAGGTGCGCCGGTAGGAGCCGACCGGGTTGTCATCGTGCGGCACATGCGGCGGCTTGGGAGGATAGGGCGGGAAAGAGTTGGCCTCATCGAGGAGAACGGATTTGCCGAATCCCTTCATCTCCCAGTTGGCCGGCACAGGAAAATCGGTCCAAGAGTTGACGTCGATGCCATCGTTGAAAAAGCCGGCGGGCCTATCCGAAACCCTTGGAACCCATTTGAACTTCCACTGCCCGTTGAGCGATTGCACCCAAGGCGAGTTGCGGAATTCCGCACGGACCGCCGCTTCGGACGAATCGAAGGGTACGAAAGTGGCATGCATCGGCTCGGCGTTCAGGCCGGCGATGCTGATGTCCTCCCACGGCTCGAGCTTGGGCGAATCCTGAGCCGGATTCCGGCTGTCCGGCCGCGTACCGGCTATCATGATCGCCGCCACTGGAATAGCCGTTAAGAGCGTCCATCTCTTTTTCATCGGATCCTCACTTGCCGGCGACCTTCTCCCTGGAGAGGCAGCCGGCCGGATGGATTTTGTCGGGGCCGCGTCTTGCGGCCCCGGCACGTTCGTGGCCAGATGGAACGGCGCGTCCTCGTACATGGGCGCCTGGTCCATGCATCATATCGCCGGACGTTGATCGAAATCAACTCCAGCAACCGGCATAATTTCACGGCTTCCTTTGACAAACCACGCGACCAATTGTCCGTCGGGCAGGAATTCACCCTGAATATTTCGCTCAATTGCGGCGCGACGGGGAACCGGCGGCCAAGTTGGCCGGCTTGATGGTCAACCTCCAATCGGCGCTCGATTCGGCCTGGACGGCCCACGGCAAGCTCGAAGACTTGCGCCTGGCAATCAACATGCTGCGCGACCGCGAAATCCTCGACGCGCGGCGGTGGAGGGAACTAAAGATCCCTTGATCCGGCCCAAGAAAAAATATCAAAATTTGAATTCGTCCGTCCAACGGAGAATCTTGTAATCGGGGTCGAAGAGAACGGAGTCGGGCTTGAACGGAAGAACGAAGGAAAAGTCCGTTTCCTTCATCCCGAGCTCGATGACCTTGGTTTCGCCTGCGCCGTCCTTGACGAACGCGATTTCGGCTGCGACCCGATAGACGTCGCGAACCTGTCGGATTCGGCCTTTCACCTCCCAGTTCGCGCCCCGGGCTTCTGCCATAAAGGACAGGACGAACTCCGGCGCGCCCTTGCGGAAGAACCATTGATCAAAAAACCATTTCAGGTCCCGGCCGGCGGCATTTTCGAACTCCCCGCGCAGTTCGGCCAGGGTCATGGTTTTCCCGGCGAAGCGGGCGAGAGCGCCTCGTAATCCCGCCCGAAAAGCCTCCCCGCCGATAAGATCGCGGAGCATCATATAGACGAACCAACCTTTGCTGTTGGCGAGCATATGCAGAGTATTCCGCTTGCCCTGGACCGGAATGCCGAGGGCCAGGTCCTCACCTGGCAGGATAAGGCCGAGTGCCGTACCGACGGCAGGGGCGGGTGACTGAAGCGAGCGGAAGTAGAGGCGCGCGGAGTGGGCGAGGAGCAACTCCTGGGCGCCGTTCTTTAAAAGCGTCCGGAAAATCCGTTCGCCAAAGGCGTGCTCCAGGTACAGGCCCATCGAAACCTGGGCCAGCCCCTCGCTGATGATCGGTCCGTCGGCGCTGCTCACGCTGCCCCACAACAGGTGGCCAATCTCGTGAGCGAAGGCGGGTGCATAAAAGAACCCTTCCGGCATCACGCCCGACGGATAGAACGTGAAACCCTCCCAGGCTCCGCCGCCCGCTTTCCCCAGCAGGTCAGGCGGAAGCTCCACCACGGAGTAGCCTTCATAGGGATAGAATCCGTAGTACTCCCGCAGCGAGCCGATGATGTGCGCGCAGTTCTCAAGGTAGAACTCGGGTTTCCCGGGCCCGCCGCCGAGCAGGAAGACCCCCGCGTCGAGGCCATCGACACTCCTGCGCACGTACCGGAACGGACCGGCCGCGAACGAGAGCTCGATCGGTGACGCAATGTCGAAATCGAATCTCCGGCCCGAAGGAACCTCCCGCTCCCCGGTCAACCTGCCGACGCTCGCGACGACCCACCCCTGCGGGACGAGGTAGGTGATCGATCCTCGTAATCGACGGGAGGCCCCTGCAAGTTCGGGATACCAGCGCCCGGAGAGGCCGTATGAGACGCCCGGTCCGACCCAGGCGTGGTAGAAGCCGACTTCTGGGTCACGCTCTGAGAACGAACCCGCATACTGCACATGAATGATGATGGGGCCCACGGCGGTAGCTCGTCCGACAGAGTGGACCGTCAGCGCTTGGCTGCGTCGTTCATACGGCATGGGTTGACCGGCCTGGTCCGTGACGGACCGGACGCAAAGTTCGGGGTTAAGATTTAGATCGATTTCCTCTATGTTCGTGCCCAACGCAGTCAGGCAGAGCCGAGCGTCTCCCCTCAGTTGCCCCCGGTCCGGATCGATCTCGACCTTTAAATCCGTGAATTCTATCCGCCAGGCGGCCTGCGGCTCTGGGGAACGCTCAGCTGCAGTCTGAACGAAAGAGAGGATGGCCGCGAGCAAACAGATACGACCGAAGGAGGAGATACCCATAATGGGCCGCTTTCGCTATTTCCCGGTCTTGCTGATTTTCCGGATCGCTTCGGGGAGGGCGAACGTGCCTTCCGGGATCTCCACATTGTATTCGACGGTTTTAAACGTCAGCGTCATCTCCCGGCCGAGCTCCCGCCTGACTTGGATATAAGGAAACAATGCGCCGTTGATGTCTTTGTAGTCGCGCTGAAAGATCTCCTGCATGCTCTTTCCGGCCACTGTCTCCATCGGGCACGCGATTTTGACGAGAAGACGAGAGACTTGGTCGAAATAGTACGTTACAGGGTAATCCTCGAGAGAAATAGCCGCGACCTTGAAGACCGGCCTTTCCTCTACGGTCTCGAGGGCTGTACACTCGACCTTTTTAAAAACCTCCCGCCAGCGCATCGGGAGATCCAGGCTGTAGAGGAATTGAAATCTCTTGCTCTCCAGGCCTTCCCAGATCTTGGGTCCGGAAATCGAGTTGATTTCCCAGAAGGTCCGTCCATCCGAACCGAATTCCATAGTGCCGAAGGCCTGGGAATTGACCACGACACGATAGGGCCCGGCCTTGGTAAGGTACGTCGTCACTTCGGCTGGCGACGGAAGCACCGACATCGTCATGGTAGCGGTGGTCCGCCTGTTGGCGATTTTGTCGAAAACCGCCCGGCCGCCCGATTTTTCGACAAAAGCGTCGAGAATCGACTCGGCTTTGGGCAGAGGAGGGCTTTGTCGCGCAGCCGCAAGAACGGCACTTAGGATGAGAAGGAAAAAGCTCGCTATGCCGGCCCGTCTTCTTCTTCGTCCGATTTTTTCGGTTTTCATCCCGGAACAGGTGATTTCGATCATGATGTTCTCCTTGTTAATCGTCTTGGATTTTCATCTATCCGGAAACACGATAAACGAAATGCCGGCCGTATTCTTCTCAGCTTATGCGGTGAGGAACGATTTTTAGCTCGCTTGGCCGTACACGGATCGGGGAGCGGATGGAAAGCCGCGGGATTTCGAAAAGGGATGGATTGCGGTGCGGGAAAAGGACTTACGGCCTGGCCGCGTTTTTGCGATATTCCGACGGGGTCCGGCCGGCTAATTCCTTGAAAACCCGGTTAAAGGTGGCCACGGAATTGAATCCGCAGTCCAGGGCGATCGTGATCAGCTTATTCCGTCCCGCCCCGGGAATCGCCAGCCGCCGCTTGGCGTCCTCGACGCGATAATGATTGATGAACTCGTAGAAATTCCGACCGAGAAGATCGTTGATGACCTGGGAAAGATGCGCCACCGGAATTTCGAGGGCTTGGGCCAGCTTGGGGAGGGTGATTTCGGGATCCAAAAAGAATTTTTCGCTCTCCATCCGCTCGATTAAACGAGCTTTGTAGATCGCGGCGTTTTCCGGCGTCAGGGAGGACCGCTCGTATCGACGGGTCGGCCCGGTCTCGAATGAGCCGAAGAACGTTTCCGGTTGAAGCATGGCCAGGTATCCGGTCACGAACGTGTTCAAGGCGATGAGAAAGCAGACGATCTGACCGACCAGGCCGATCGCCCGTGTCTCGAGCCTGACCGCAACCACCATCGCCAGGCCGAGAACCCAAATGGCGGCGTAGACGATCAGCCGCCGCCGGAGCCAACCGAGGTTGACCCGGTCGATCGTCGCATACGCGGCCTTGATCCTCTCGGAATACCCCAGGAGGAGACGGATGATGGCGACGACATAGCCGATCGTCTGAAGAATCGAAAGGATCAGGACGACGAGCCAGGGAGATCGGACTGCAAATCCGAAGACGTCCGAAAAGGTCGAGGCGCTGGGCGGCCATTTCAAGTAAGCTCCGTAGACGAACAGGCCCAGGAGAAAGGGAATCCCATGGAGGACGTCCACGGGAGTCCCGCGGCGATCTTTGACGGTCATAGCCCTGACGTAGAGATAGAAAAGCGGGCCGTAAGTCAGGATCACGGATCCCATGAGGATCGAGAGGGCGGGCCAGGCCTCATAGAGGCCGAGAAGCGAAATAATGCCGTTGGCCATACCGATCGCCAAGGCCAAGAGGAAAAAAGACATGATCTTGTGGGCCCGGCGATTGCCCCTTCGAATAAAAAACAGCACCATCGCCTGGATCAGAGCATGGATTGCTCCGGCCAGGTTGATATAGCTGAGAAATTTCATCCAAAAATCCACGCCTCCACCTTAGCGAATTCGGACTTCTGAAGTCAACTCGGAGGGGAATAGCAGCATGGCAGTCGAGATCGCCCAGCGGTCTTGACATCAGCGAAGGCGGCGAAATATACTTATAATTAAGGGATCTTCTAGATGTCTTTGACAGTGGGAAAAGGGAAACGCCGATGAAAAAAGCCCTCGGACTCGTTCTCATATTGGCCTGCATTCTTTCGCTCCCCCTTACGGCCGCTTACCTGGAGATCCAGATCCCCGCGCGGGACGGGAAGAGCCTGGCCGCCGATCTTTATTTTGCCCTGCCCATCGTCCGCAAACCGACCATCCTGATCCAGACGCCCTACAACAAGAACTTCTTACGGAACTTCTCCCTGCCATTTGAGCTGGACAAGTACTACATTGTCATCGTCGATTGGCGGGGATTCTACGGTTCGGCCGGCGCGGCCGTCCCCGGATACGACATCGGACTCGACGGCTATGACTGCGTCGAGTGGATCGCCGCCCAGTCCTGGTCGGACGGAAAGGTGGGGACCTATGGAGGGTCAGCGCTGGGGGCGGTCCAGTACATGACCGCCCGGCGGCATCCGCCTCACCTGGTCTGCGCCAACCCTACGATTTCGGACTTGAAGAAGGACTACGGGAATTTCTATGACGGCGGCGTTTATCGCAAGGGCCGCATGGATGAACACCCCGAATTTTGGGACATCCCGACCATCTTGAGCCATCCATCCAAGGACAGCTACTGGGTGAACTATGAAGCGGCCGGCGACTATGCCGCCGAGATCAACATCCCGATGTTTCTGGCCACGGGATGGTTCGACCACTTTCCTGCCCAGATATTGTCCGATTTCAAAGACCTGCAGACGAAGAGCAACATCCAGGTCCGGGCCAAGCACAAGCTGGTCGTCGGTCCTTGGAGTCACTTGACCATGAACCAGGCCAGGCAGGGAGATATGTCCTATCCCGAGGCGGTCGGACTGTTGGAGACGATGACCGCCGCCTTCTTCGGCCGTTTCCTGCGCGGCGAAACGAACGCATATGAGAGCTATCCCGCCATCCAGTTTTTCCAGATGGGCGACAACCAGTGGCTCAACACGACCGATTGGCAGGGATACGGAAGACGGGAGGGCGTCTTGTTCCTACGTTCCTTCGGAATGCTCGGCAGGTCCCCCGAGCTCAATATGGCTCCTGCGGGAATCTTCCAGTACAACCCCGCCAGTACGGTCCCGTCCTTGGACGACACGCCCGTCAACTTCGCGGCCCTGGTGGAAAACCGGAGCGATGTTCTTGTCTATGCGACACCGGCCTTGAGCCAACCTCTAAAAATCCAAGGCGGCGTCAAGGCTGTCCTCTGTGTTTTCAGCGACAGATTGGACACCGATTTCGCCGTCTGGCTCTGCGATGTTCTTCCCGACGGTCGATCGATACGGATGGCCCAGGGGATCCAACGGCTGCGCTATCGGAGCTCTCTATCTCAGCCGGAGCTTGCAACCCCGGGACAGATGTGTTCCATCACGGTCGACCTCGGCGAGCTGGCTTTGACCATCCCCCCCGGCCATCGAGTCCGGCTCGACATCTCTTCCTCCTGTTATCCCAGGAACGAAAAGAACCTGAACGACGGCGGGCCGATGTACCCGCCCGTGGGATCAGGCCTCATCGCTACAAACAGCGTCTATCACTCGCCCATCCATCTCTCGAGGCTCATCTGGGAGTTCCACTAAACGAAACAGGAGTCGCTCCCGGGAATCATCCGCCTCTCGAACCTCTCCGCGATTATCGGCCTTTTAAGGAATTCGCCAAACCTGATAAATCGCTGCCGACATCCTTGAATCTATTCTCCGCCGCGGGGTCTCCGAACCTTTCATTCTCGGGGCCTTGACCTGGCTCGCGGCCGAGATTAATATCTTTTGTCATGAACAGCGGTCTCCATGCCGGCCCGGGTGAAAGGACGTCGCGCTCCATAAACCCGAATAAGCGCTGCCGCTTGAAAGCGTCCGTCTCTGCCGCCGAACATTCTTGGGGAATAACGGAATGAAAGAGGGGCGTCCGATCAGCGACCGGATGACCAGCTTGGCGATGTTTCTGGTCCGAACCATTCCCGGCTGGTTGGGGCCTTCAGTCGCGATGTGGGCCGGCAGGATATTCGCCAGGCTGAGACCCGGCGAACGGGATATCGTCGAAAGCAATCTTTCCGCCGTCTTGGGAGCGGATAACCCGCGGCGCTTGCGCATGTTCGCCATCAAGGCTCTTGGCCACGCCGCCCTGGCCTACTATGAACTCTACAGATTGCCGGCCTTATCCCGGGAAAAGATCGTTGCCATGGTGCGATTGGATGAGCCGGGGTGGACGAAATTCAAGGAGGCTCACGCTCAGGGAAAGGGGATCATCATCGTCTCTCCTCATTTGAGCAGCTATGATCTTGGCGGGCAATCGCTCGTCGCCCGGGGATTTCCCATCTGTGCCCTGGTCCTTCCGGACCAGCTGGAAGGAATGGCTTTCGCCAACTGGAAGCGGACGTTCCAGGGAACAAAAGTCCTTTCGCTGAGCGCGGCGGCTTTGCGCGAAATCATGCGTTATCTGCGCGGGGGTGGAATCATCGTGACCGGAGGTGAGCGTCCGGTCAAAGGACAGGGGATCGAGGTGGAATTCTTCGGACGTCCGACGATTTTGCCCGATGGGCTCGCCCGCCTGGCCATGCACACTGGAGCCGCCTTGATCGGCGCGGCCTGCCGCCGTGAAAAGGGGCGCTACTGGATCAGTTTCCAGCGGATCGAACTGGCCCGACGCGGCGATAACGAGGCCGATGTCCGGGAGAATACACAACGCCTGGCCCGTTTCATGGAAGCGGCGATCCGCCTCCACCCGGAACAGTGGCATTTGCTTCTGAGGCTATGGGCCGGAGAATAAAAACATAGAGGAAAGATCAGGGCGATTTATGAGAGAATGAAAGCGGTCGTGATGACGGGGGCGAGCGGGCGTCCTGAGCATGATACGTTCGACGGCGCCAAACCCCGATTTTTAAATCGGGGTAAAAAGCGCCGCTCAGTATTAACCCTGAGCATACCCCGGGCTTCAGCCCGGGGAGTCAAATGGGTTGATTGAACTTTAGAAGAAATGCGGCGATGGAAAAAAAGCGCGTTCTCCTGACCGGCGCGACGGGATACATCGGACGGCGGCTTATGATTCGCCTGGCCGCGGATCCCGGAGTTGAACTCCGCCTTTTCGTCCGCAATGCGGCGAAACTCGGGCCGCTCCCGACCGCGGAGATCGAGGCGGCTGAAGGCAGCACCTTCGATTTTCCCTCGCTTGCCGCGGCCTTGACGAGCGTCGATACGGCCTATTATCTGATTCACTCGCTCGGGGCGGGAAGGGGATTTCAAGACCTTGAGCGCAAGAGCGCCGAAAATTTCCGGGAGGCCTGTATCGCCGCGGGCGTCGGGCGGATCATTTATCTCGGCGGGCTGGGAACAAAAGAGACCGGCAGCGAGCATCTCAAGAGCCGGATCGAAACGGGCGAAATCCTCAGCGCCCGTCCGGATCGCGTCCAGACGATCTGGTTCCGGGCCGGGATCATCATCGGTTCGGGAAGCGCAAGCTTCGAAATCGTCCGCGACCTTGTCCAGAAGCTGCCGGTCATGACTACGCCGCGCTGGGTCAGCACCCGGACCGAGCCGATCGCCGTCGACGATGTCCTCGGCTATCTCCAGGCGGCTCTCAAACTGGAGACCGAAGGGAATGTCGTCGTCGACATCGGCGCCGGGGCGATGAGCTTTCGTCAGATGCTTCTCAAGGCGGCCCGGCTGATGAACCTCCGGCGGTGGATCATCCCCGTCCCGTTTTTTTCTCCTCATCTGTCGTCCTACTGGCTCGTTTTGATCACGCCCGTTCCCTCCAACATCGCCCGGGCCCTCGTCGACGGCCTGAAGTCCGAAACCGTCGTCCTCAACGACAATGCCCGGATCCATTTCGGCGACATTCATCCCGTTCCTTTTGAAACGGCATTTTCCCGGGCATTGACTGATATCGAAACGAATCAAGTTCTCAGCCGTTGGTGCGATAGTTCAGCCAAGGGAACTTGCGATATCCGAGGCGAAGAATTGCCGAGCCACGCCGTTTTTCGCGACACCCGGGAATTTGATTTTGCGGACACGCCGTCCGACGCCGTATTTAGAGCCGTTGTCGCGATCGGCGGCGATCGCGGATGGCTCGCCTTTCCTTGGCTGTGGCAACTTCGCGGACTGGCCGATAAAGTGCTCGGCGGACCGGGCTTGAATCGCGGCCGGCGGGATCCCGCGAATCTCCGGGTCGGCGACAGTCTCGATTTCTGGAAGGTCTTGGATCTTCGGCCCGGACAGCGCCTTCTTCTGGCGGCGCAGATGAAAGTTCCCGGGAATGCCTGGCTGGAATTCGGGATCAGCGGCGGACGTCTGATCCAGACCGCCCATTTTCTGCCTCAGGGGCTCGGCGGCCGGCTCTATTGGTCTGCGATGAAGCCGTTTCACGCCCTCATTTTTCGTGGATTGGCAAAGAAGATCATCGCCCAGGCTCGCGCGGAGCGCCCGCCTCAAGGTAAGAAAAAAGAGGAGGATAGGTCATGATAGAACAATTCAACCCCCTCAGGGGGGAGATGCTCCAGATCGTCCGCGAGAGTGGAGAGATTCGACGAGATCTTGAACCCTCGCTGTCGGCCGAAGCCCTGAAAAAAATGTACGCCGACATGGTTTTGACCCGCGTCGCCGACGGCAAAGCCTTGAAGCTTCAGCGCCAGGGCAGGATGGGGACTTTTGCCTCCAGCCGGGGCCATGAAGCCTGCCAGATCGGGACAGCCTCCGCTCTCCTCAAAAGCGATTGGCTGTTTCCCTACTTCAGGGACCTCGGGACGTATCTCAGCTGCGGCTATCCTCTCGAGATTTACTTTCATTATTGGATGGGAAATGAAGCCGGAATGCGAACTCCGGAGGGACTCAATATTTTTCCCTTGGCGATTCCGGTCGCGTCCCAAATCCCCCAATCCGTCGGAGCGGGCATGGCGGCCCGGATCCTGAAGCAAAGTATTGCCGTCTTTTGCACGTTCGGCGACGGCGCGACTTCCGAGGGCGATTTCCATGAGGGATTGAATTTCGCCGGCGTCTTCAAGACGCCCAACGTCTTCGTCTGCTGCAACAATCAATTCGCGATTTCCGTCCCGAGGTCGAGACAAACGGCGTCGGCGACGATTGCCCAAAAAGCCGTCGCTTACGGCTTTCCCGGCGTCCTGGTCGATGGGAACGACATCCTCGCGGTTCACAGCGCCGCCGTTGAAGCTGCCGATCGGGCTAGAAGCGGAAAAGGACCGACGCTCATCGAAGCGTATACTTATAGGATGGGAGACCATACGACATCGGACGACGCCTCCCGCTATAGGGGCAGCGAGCAACTTCTGGAATGGCAAAAAAAAGATCCCATCGAAAGATTCCGTCTCTATTTGACCGCCAAAGGCCTGTGGACCGAGACCGAGGAGAAGGATCTTCAGGAGAAATCGGCGTCGCTTGTCGAGAAGGCCGTCGAGAAAGCCGAGGCGATTCCGCCGGCTTCTCTCGAGGACCTCTTCGCTTTCACTTATGCGACGATGCCGGCCGGACTCGGCCAAGAACTGGCCGAGCTTAAATCCTTCGTCGGGGAGACAGGCCGATGATGATAACCATGGCCCAGGCGATCAATAAAACATTGGCCCAGGAAATGGAGAGAGACGAGAGAATCGTCATTCTCGGCGAGGACGTCGGTCCGGACGGAGGCGTGTTCAGAGTGACCGAAGGCCTTGTCGACCGGTTCGGGCATGAGCGGGTCATCGATACGCCCTTGGCGGAGTCGGGGATCATCGGCGCCTCGATCGGAATGAGCGCGATGGGCCTCCGCCCGGTGCCCGAAATACAATTTATGGGATTCGTCTATCCGGCCTTCAACCAAATCATCTCCCACGTGGCCCGCCTCCGGAACAGGACCAGGGGCCGTTTCAGCGCGCCGCTGACGATCCGAATGCCCTATGGCGCCGGGGTGAAAGCTCTCGAACACCATTCCGAAAGCACGGAAGCCTTGTTCTGCCAGATTCCCGGCCTGACGGTTGTCGTTCCCTCGACTCCTTATGAAGCCAAAGGCCTTCTCAGCTCCGCCATCCGGAGCGACGATCCGGTCATTTTCCTCGAACCCAGCCGGCTTTACAGGTCGGGCAAACAGGAGGTTCCGGAGGAATCGTATCAGATTCCGATCGGCAAAGCGCGCCTGGTCAGAGAAGGCCGTGACCTGACGATCATTGCCTGGGGAGCGATGATTCCGGTTGTCGAGAAAGCGGCTGAGGACGCCCAATCGCTGGGAATCGCCGTCGAAATCCTGGATTTAAGGACGCTCAGCCCTCTCGATAAGGAATCATTCATTTCTTCGGTCAGAAAAACCGGGCGGGCACTGGTCGTTCATGAGGCGCCGAAAACATGCGGTCTCGGTGCGGAAATCGCCGCGATAATCAACGAAGCGGCACTTTTAAGCCTGGAGGCTCCCATCCTCCGGGTCACGGGTTGGGACATCACCGTGCCTCTTCCCAAAAACGAGGATTACTATTATCCCGGCCCGGAGCGGATTCTCCGGGGAATCCGCCGTTTGATGGAGTTCTAACCATGGCCAAACAATTCAAATTTCCGGATGTCGGCGAAGGAATCACCGAAGGGGAAATCGTCCGCTGGCTGGTCAAGGAAGGCGATGAGGTCAAGATTGACCAGGGTCTGGCTGAGATCGAGACGGACAAGGCGATCGTCGAGATGCCTGCCCCCTACGCCGGGACAATTCTCAAGCTTCACTTCAAGGAAAAGGATATCGTCAAGGTGGGCGAGATTCTCGTGACGATCGGGGAGAAAGGCGAGGTCCCGGCCGAAGCGCCGCCTCCGCCGCCGTCGCGGCCGGAAGCCATGAGAGTGACCGGCGCGCCGCCGCCCGTTCCCGGGGCGATCCTGGCCACGCCGAAAGTCCGGAAGCTCGCCGACGAGTTGGGAGTGAGCCTCGCCGCGGTGCGCGGCTCGGGACCCCAGGGCCGGATCACGGAGGACGATCTTCGTGCCGCCGGAGAGAGGGCCGCCGCCCCCAAGAAACGGGAAATCAAGATCAAAGCCAAGTTCGATTTCTACGGAACGATCGAACGCATCCCTCTCCGCGGAGTCAGGAGGGCGACGGCGAAACGGATGGCCGAGTCCGTTGCCAAAGCCGCCCATGTCACCCATTGCGACGAAGCCGACGCTTCGGCCCTTACCGCTCTGAGGGAAAGGATGAAAAGCGACCCGGCCGCCGAGGGCGTGAAGCTGACCTACCTTCCCTTCATCGTCAAGGCGGTCGTTGAAGCCTTGAAATTGCATCCCATGCTCAACGCCACGCTCGATGATGAGGAAGGGGAGATCATCGTCAAGAAGTATTACAATATCGGGGTCGCGGTCGATGTTCCGGACGGATTGATCGTTCCGGTGGTCAAGTTCCCCGAGCTGAAGTCGGTTTTCGACATCGCAAGAGAGATCCAGGATCTGGCCGAAGCGGCTAAAGTCCGAACCCTTGATTTGGCCGACCTGAGAGGCGGCACGTTTTCCATCACCAACGTCGGGGTCATCGGCGGAGACTTCGCCACTCCGATCATCAACTATCCCGAAGCCGCGATCCTGGCGACGATGAAGATCGCCGACCGGGCGCGGGTCGAAAACGGCCGGGTCAAGGTGAAAAAAACGCTCCCCCTCTGCCTGTCGTTCGACCACCGGATTGTTGACGGCGCCGAAGCGGCCCGCTTTATGAAAGACCTGATCCGTTTTCTGGAAATTCCGGAGTCCCTGTCCCTAGGGAGGGTCGATCAGTAGATCTTGGACCTGCCGCTAGCCATGTCGATCTGGAGCTGAACGTTCTGATCGGCGCCGACATTGACCTCAACCGTAAATTTTCTGGAGAAACCCGGGGCGACGAACAAGACGGAATGCTTTCCGCCAAGGAGCTTGACCGTTGGGAAGGGTGGAATCCGGCCGATCAGCTTGCCGTCGATATAGACATCGGCCTCGGGAAGGGCGCTGATCCGGAGATTTCCATAATAGATCTTGACGAGGGTGTAGGTTTTTTCGAACGGGGCGTTCAGGGTCACCGATTCCTGCATCGAAAAGTACCCGTCCTTGTCGATGCGGAGGGCGTATTTCCCGGCCCGGACTTCTTTCACGACCGGGCTGAGTCCGAGGTTGTCTTTGCCCAAGGTAACCTTGGCCCCCGGGGGATCCGTGGTCACCGCAACTTTATAGGCCTCCGTCTTCAGCGTTCTCTGGATTTGATTCAATTGGCCGGGCCGCAACCGGACGTCCTCTTCGAGGGGGAGCCAGCCTCCGCTTTTTTCGATCCTGATCCGGCACACGTCCTTCGTCCATTCGACGCTGACCGGCGCTTTTCCCTGTAAAGCCCCGTCGATCCAGACGCTCGCTCCGGCCGGGTCGGTCGTGATCTCCAGCGGGTAGGTCGCGGAGGCCTTGGGCTCCGCTTTCGGCGGTTCCGGGCGAACGGAGGTGCTCGTTATCGGA
>Ga0315286_10000537_pt1 | contig 32068 bp, 26 predicted proteins | sample YL17G10_0_MG_FD_205038 | JGI IMG/M metagenome (GOLD analysis project Ga0315286, IMG submission 205038) | Sediment microbial communities from Yellowstone Lake, YNP, Wyoming, USA - YL17G10_0 | ecosystem: Environmental > Aquatic > Freshwater > Lake > Sediment | place: USA: Wyoming | collected... | reverse complement strand
CGGCCGTCGGACTCAACGGGCACTGGTGCGCCTTGAGGTGTTCGCTGATCTCGTAGACGGAATAGTTGCGTTTGCGCAAGTCCACGATCTGGTCGCGCGCGGCGGACTTCTTGGGCTGCGACTGCGGCCCCCGTCGCGCCGTCACAAAGAAGACCGGGTCGGCCACGCGCCGGAAGTGGTGACACAGGACGTGAAACGCGGACACCGAGTAGCCGAAGGCCCGTGCCGCCTGTTGGGAGGGGCGCCCCTCCACAAAGTACGCGCGGAGCGCCTCATACTGCCGTTGCTTCGGCGTGAGGGGGTCAAGGAAGAAACGGCGAACAGCGCTTAGGTCTTTAGGTGTTCCGTCATGCACGCATAGACGGTATCATCTACCACATGTCGCGTCAAGCGCCTCGGCGCGACACCACAGGCAGTGGCCTACAACCATTACCTGACGCGGTCTTCAGGGGTCTCGTTCTCCGGACGCCCCACGCGAGCGCGAATAGGTGACGATGTGCTACATGGCGTATCGGACGACTATTATAGTAAGCACTCAGCCGTTCATCCACGAGTCCAGCGCGGCCTCGACCGGGGAATACGCGGCCGATATCGCAGGCAGGGTTCCCAACTCTCGCGAGGCCGCTTAGGCGATTAGTGGTCCGTGGAAATCCAGTCTAGCGTGACGGGGTCCGTCGACGAAGGCAGGGCTGACGAGAATGACCACGTTTGATAGATAACATTACAAGTGCACGATAACATAATGCATGTTACTGTGCACGTATGGCGTTACATAAACCAGCCGCAGCGGCCGGACTCGACACCGCCGTGCACCGGTACCTCCTCGAAGTCTTGGGGGTGCGTGCCAACCCGCGCCCCTGGCCAGGGCAGCGCACGCTACCCTACTTCCTGCAGGAGGCGTACGACCTTCGCGAGGTGCGGCTGTGGGACCGCCCAATTCTGCTCGCCATCGATCGCCAGGCGGCCACGCGTGGTCTTGCGCACACGCGCGGCCACGTGGACAAGATTCGGGCGATCGCGGGGCGCCCCGTCGTCTACGTCACCGAAACGCTGGCGTCGTACGAGCGGCGTCACCTGATCGCGAAGAAGGTGCCGTTCATCGTGCCTGGGAACCAACTCTTCCTGCCGGAGCTCGGCCTCGACCTGCGAGAGTACTTCCGAGGGCGAGCCCGGACGGCCGACGCGCACCTGAGCCCCGCAACCCAGGCCGCCCTCATCGCAACCCTGCTCAGAGTACCGTGGCAAGTGGAATGGCAACCCGCGACCGTCGTCTCTGAACTTGGCTATACGTCGATGACGCTCTCTCGCGTTGTGAAGGAACTCGTGGCTGCTGGCCTCGCAGCGGTGCGGAACGACGGCAAGGCACGGCGGGTTCGGATGGCGTACTCCGCCACCGACACGTGGGAGCGAGCGAGGCCGCTGCTGCGCAGCCCGATCACGCGAGTGGTCTGGGTACGGCGTTCGCCAACGGCTCAACCGTCTGGAGTTCGTCTCGCGGGGCTGACCGCACTGGCTCGGCTGTCGATGCTCGCAGACCCGCACGAGCCGACCTACGCACTGAGCCCGCTGCAATGGAAGGTCGTGAGGGCACGCGTGGAGACGTTGCCCATGCGGATGCCCGATGCCTGCGAGTGGCAGCTGTGGTCCTACAGCCCGGCGCTTGCGCCGAACAGAGACACCGTGGATCCGCTGTCACTGATGCTCAGCCTCAGCAATGAGGCCGATGAACGAGTGCAGAAAGCGCTCACCGAGCTGCGAAGGACCTTGCCATGGTGAAGGGCCTCGATCTGTTCCGCCAGCACTTCGCTGACGATGCCGACCAATACGTCCTGATTGGCGGCACTGCTGCGACGCTCGCGATGGAAGAGGCCGGGCTCGACTTCCGCGCCACGAAGGACCTCGACATCGTGCTCCACGTCGAAGCGCTGAACGCCGCGTTTGGTGCCACATTCTGGACGTTTGTCGAGCAGGGGCGCTACGAGATTCGACAGGCAAGCGACACGGGCAGGCCTGTGCACTATCGTTTCAGCAAACCCGAGGACCAACGGTTCCCGGCCATGTTGGAGCTGTTCTCTCGGACGCCGGACGGCATCATCCTGCCAGAGGGCAGCCGTCTGACGCCGATTCCGCTCGCCGAGGCAGTCGCCAGCCTCCCGGCCATCCTGCTCGATGAGGACTACTACGGGTTCATCATGTCCGGTCGCCGGGAATCCGAAGGTCTATCGTGGGTGGGAGAGGATCGACTGATTGCACTGAAGGCGAGCGCATGGCTGGACCTCACGGCTCGGCAGGCCAGAGGCGAGGCCGTGGACACCGGGGACGTTCGGAAACACGCGAACGACGTGATCCGGTTGTCGCAGTTGCTGGCACCAGACGTGAGGGTGCCCGTTGCGGCCAAGATCGCAGACGATCTGAATCGGTTTCTCGATGGCCTCGCGGCTGATCGGACCTTCGATCCTCGCTCACTCAAGATCACGAGCACCATCGAGGTGATCACCGAACGGATCGCCATGGCCTACGGCTTGGAACGATAACGTGCTGGAAGCGCACGACTGCGCGTTCAGCCGTCTGACCTGCCGGGCGATTTTCGGACCAGTTGAAACGTGAGAGGATGGCTCCCCACAGCCAGTGAGGAGCCCATGCGCAAGAGTCGATTCAACGAAGACCAGATGGTGAAGATTCTCCGCGAGGCGGACAAGACGCCCGTCGCGGAGGTCGCGAAACGACACGGTGTTGCCGAGCAAACGATTTATGTCTGGCGGCAGCGCTTCGGTCGCCTCGAGCCGGCAGACGTGAAGCGCCTCCGGCAGTTGGAGCTGGAGAACGGGCGACTGAAGAAGCTCGTCGCCGAACGGGACCTCGAAATCGAGGCCATGAAAGAGATTGCCCGAAAAAACTGGTAGGCACGTCGGTGCGGCGCCGCCAGGTCGCGTATGCAACATCACGCGGGCGAGCGCCGCATCGACGTGCGTGCTGGGAAGGGCCGGCACCGTTACGTGGTGGACATGAAGACGGCTTCGGAGGGCCGCGGTGACCGGCTCGTCCCCCTGCTCTCGCAGGCCGTTCTGCAGGCGCGATCACGGGCGGCACAGCACGCTCATTGGCAGCCACTCGCCGTCGTCGCGGCGCCCAGGATCGGAAAGGCCGTCGCAGACGTCCTGCAGTCCTTTGCGCGAGACCACGCGCCAGACGTCGCGGTCGGGTTCCTCGACCGCCAAGGCCTCCGTTGTTTCGTCGGGCCAGGTCTCGACGAACTCAACGTCCAGCCGAAACCGTCAGGGCCGAGGGTAAGCCGCGCGTCTCAATCCGCCGTCCACCTATTCTCGGACCTCAACCAGTGGATGCTGAAGGTCCTGCTCGCGCCGCACATCAGCCGACGCGAACTCCTGCCGGAGGCCATTCCCCGCGGCGAATACCGCAACGCGTCGGCCCTGGCGAAAGCCGCGCACGTGTCCGTCATGAGCGCCTTCCGGTTGGTCCGGCAACTGGAACAGGAGCAGTTCCTTGACCAGGGCAGCGGCCTTCTGCGGCTCGTGCGGCTCGATGCGCTCCTGGAACGTTGGCAACGGCCGTACGCCAGCCCCGTGAACGAATGGCCCTACCGCTGGATCTTGCCAGGCAACGAACGCCGACAACTCGCTCGAGCCTTGGAGGCGCTCGGAGGGCGCGCCTGCCTCGGACTGTTTGCGGCTGCGCGCGCGCTCAAGCTTGGACATGTCGCGGGCGCTCCCGTCCATATCTACATTGACGCTCTCCGACCGGAGCGCCTGCCCGATGCCGGACTCTCCCCATCGCCGGCCGGACACCCGGCGAGCGTGTTGCTCCGCGTCCCGGCTGCGAAGGAGACCGTATTCCGCGGCGTCGTCACAGTCGATGACCTGGTCGTGACTGACGTGCTTCAAGTCTGGCTCGACACGAGCCCACATCCCGCGCGGGGGAAGGAGCAAGCAGATCTCATCGGCCGGCACGTGATCAAGCCGATGATCAAGGAAGCCAATGCCCGCACGCAGTAGCGACACCGAACGGTTCTCGGTCCGGGCACGATCGCCCGCACCGAGGATCTGCGCGGCAGGCTGATCGCGTGGGGCTTTTTCGAGGAGATGTCCGGCGACGATCAACCGCCGGTCACGCACTACAACCTGGGAGCGGAGGAACTGGGATTCTTTGCCGAGTTCCTCACGCCACTCCAGGGAAGCGAACGACGTCGCGACGGCTCGCGCAACGTCACCGAGCGCATCGGCGGGGTCGTGGCGCAGAAACTCCGGCACGTCGACGTTCTCCTGATCGCCCCGTGGGCAACCACGGTGAGTCAGGACAACGGCTTCGCTGTACCGGAAGCGGCCGTGGTTCTCGTCCCCAACCCGGTGAGCTTCATCGTCCAGAAGTTACTCATCCACCCACGGAGAAAGCACGACGACCGGCCCAAGGACGTGCTGTACATCCACGACACCATCGAGTTGTTCGGCGATGCACTGAATCAACTGAACGAGGTCTGGCACGTCTCGGTGGCGCCGCAGTTACGGCCATCGTTGAAACGAGAGGTGGCGGCCCGCGTGACCGAGTTGTTCCACACGACTACAGACACGGTCCGCGGCGCCTCCCTGATGGCGGCACACAGAGGGCTGACGCCGGCATCGATCCAGGAACTTTGCGAACTGGGCTTGACCCGGTTGTTCCGATGAAGAAACTGCCGCGCAAACGACGATCGCCGGTCCCGTCAAGCGCGATGCTCGACGAAATGATCGAGGAAGCCACTGTCGACGCCTACGGGTCGTCCGAGCAGATCACCGGGTTCTGCACGATGCTCGATGAGCACCTCGCGGTACCTTTCAAGACGGGGGTTCTCGGCGTCGAAGCGACCGTGACGAGGGTGGACGTCACCACCGACGAACAAATCGTCGCGGTCTGTGTCCGTGGCCGCTCTCGCCAGCGCATTCCGATCCTCGACCTACCGCTGCCCGATCCGCCTCCCTCTGGCGCGGAATGGATCGAGGCCTATCGCCGTTGGGCGCGCGGAAGATAACCTCTCGCAGCCACCCCCACTTGCGGCAACCAGCGCCTGGTCGGTCTGGGCGACGCGTATCGCCAGAGCGGCGACCTGGACAAGGCGCGCGAGCGCTACAAGCGGGCGATTGCGATTGCGCCCGGCCATGCGGCGGCGACAGTGAAGCTGAAGGAAGTGGAGGCGCGGGAAAGGTAGAATCGGCTGTCCCCCGCACCAGGAGGACCAGCATGCTCGCGCCGCTGTTCGTCACATTGCTCCCGGTAGTCTTTCTGGCCGGCCTCATCCAGAGGGCCCTGGCGTTTCGGCGCCGCAACGTCGACATGGACGGAACGCCGCCCATCTCCAAAGCGCTGTTCGCGAGCAGCAAGTACGCCATCGTCCTGGTCTGGGGGGCGATGATCGTCCAGAGTTGGATCGACAAGCTCTCCTTCATCGAGGTCCCGAGTCTGTTCACAAGTGTATCGAACGGCCTGTGGGTCCTGGGCTTCGCGCTCCTGTTCGCTGGCCGGTCTCGCCTCGGAGACTCCTTCAGGATCGGATCTCCCAAGGAACACACCGGCCTGAAACAGACCGGGCTGTACAGGTTCAGTCGGAATCCCATGTACGTGGGCGTCTACACCACGCTCTGCGCGGCGGTCCTGCGTACGCTCAATCCGATACTGCTCCTGGTCGCCGTGTTCGTGATTGCCGTTCACCACAGAATTGTGCTGGCCGAAGAGGCGCACCTGCGCGACGGATTTGGCCAGGAGTATCGGACCTATTGCGACCGGGTCAGGCGATACCTCTGAACTGCGGAGCGTATGCCGGAAATGCGGGAAGGCAACCTGGATCGGCTGTGGACGCCACGTGGACGAGGTCCTGCGCGACGTGCCGTTGGCAGAACAGTGCCAGTGCCCGCGCTCGAACTGGTGGCTGGCCCGCCTGCTCGGGTAGCGAAATCTTCTTCGGGCTCGCTCGCGGCGCACTCCTCATGATGGTGACTTGACGTCGATTCCGTCTGACTCAACAACCGCACGCGTGAGTTTACCGCGAGCCGCTGTGCAAAGGGTTGCGGCCCCGAACATCCGAGGCGGCGCCTTCCATCGCCTGTTTCATCCTGGTGAGCGCCTCGGTGAGCGTGGCGCGGGGGCACGCGAAGTTCAATCGCGCGAATCCTCCGCCGCCCGTGCCGAATGACGGCCCAGGGGACAGCGCCACGCGGGCATGCTGCAGCATGAACTCGTACGGGTCTCCCTCAACGCCGCTCTGCCGGAAGTCCAGCCACGCGAGATACGTGGCTTCGGGCGCCACCGTCGCAACCCCCGTCAGTTCACGCCGGACGAAATCCACCACGATGGTCCTGTTCGACTCGAGGTAGCGCAGGACGTCGTCGAGCCACGGCTGTCCGTCGCGATACGCCGCTGTCGCCGCCACGAGCCCGAGGTTGTTCACGTCGGCAAAGTCGCCGCCGTGGTCTCCGGCTACGCGTCGGCGCAGGTCCGGGGCCTGCACAATCGCAAACGAACAGCGGAGCCCCGGGATATTGAACGTCTTGCTGGGCGCCATCAAGGTCACGGTCCGGCGACTCACCTCCGGGCTGAGCGAGGCGATGGGCAGGTGTCCGGCTCCCGGATAGACGAGATCGGAGTGGATCTCGTCCGAGCAGATCAGCACGTCATGGCGGAGACAGACCTCCGCGAGGCGCTCGAGTTCCCCGCGTCGGAAGACACGGCCGACCGGGTTGTGCGGGTTGCACAGGATGAAGACGCGCGTGCTGGCTGTGATGGCCGCCTCGAACGCGTCGAAATCGATTTCGTACCGTCCGTCTGGCCGGCCGACCAGCGGCGCTTCCTGGTGCACGGAACCGTTGTGTTGTGGGGCACCGAGGATCGGCGGGTACACAGGAGGTTGAACCAGAATGCCGTCTGTCCGGCCCGCGGCGAGAGAGGCCACCAACTGGAATGCTTTCAGCACGCCGGTTTGGAGGACCACCTCGTCGGGCCGGACGCGCCACTGATAGAGCCGCCACATCCGTTCGGCAATCAGGTCTCGCAGTTCGGGCGGATGGACGCAGTAGCCGAAGACACCGTGCGCGACGCGCGCATGCAGCGCATCGATGACGGGCGGAGGCACCGCGAAGTCCATGTCGGCGGTCCAGAGCGGCAGCACGTCCTCGTCGTACGTGCGCCACTTCGTGCTGTCCGAATGCCGGCGGTCCATGGGGCGGTCAAAGTCGAAAGGCATCGCCCTCCATCATACCGAGGGTACGTAGCGAATCGACATGACCGCAACCCCTGTTTCCTTCCAGCGTCGGTCACCAGCGCCAGTAACGAAGGACCCGTCAATCGAATGCCATCATGCTCCGATTCGGACACCGCGAGTCCCTAGCCGTCGGACTGCTGCACCGTCTCCACCATCGCGAGGATGTTCTCGAGCGGCGTGCCAGGCTGGACGTTGTGACACGAACAGCAGATGAAGCCCGCCCGGCCCGCGCCCAGCGTGCGCAGGCAATCCCTCACTTCCGCGCGCACCTCCTCGACCGTCCCGCGCGGCAGAACGCCCTGGTTGTCCACGCCGCCGTGGAAGATGACCCGCTCGCCAAACTCCTGTTTCAACTCCGCCATGTCCATGCCCGGACACGCGTGCTGGATCGGGTTCAACACGTCCACGCCACAGTCGAGAATCCTCTTCAGCAGCGGCCTGACGGCGCCATCGGTGTGATAGAACACCCGCAGGCCGTGGGCGTGCACCAGGTCGCACCAGCGCTTGAGTCTGGGCTCCAGATGCCGCGCCCACATTCGTGGCGACATCAGGAGCGACTGTTGTCCGCCGAGGTCGTCGCTGATGAAGACGAGATCCAGGTGCCCTGCGGCGCGAGCCAGAAACCGCTTCATCATGTCCGTCTGAATCGTCTCGACGCGATCGAGCACGCCGTCCACCAGGGCCGGGGCTTCGACCAGGTCCATCAGGGACTGCTCCAGGCCGCGCAACTGGCTGTAGATCTCGAACAGCGACACCCATGGACCGATGACGGCATAGGTCGGGGACGCGCGTTGGGCGAGGGCCACAGCCGCGTCGTAGTCGAAGCGCTCGACGTTCGGCCACCAGGGATAGGCGTCCAGTGACGACAAACGGCAGTCGCCCGCGAGGGGCGGGTCGACAAACTCCGCGTACTGGGCCTCGCCAGCCTGGACGATCCGCAGGGGCACACCCCACATCGTCGTCTGCCCTCCGGATTCGACGCCGGCGCCGGGCTGGGCGCCGGCCAGATCGCCTGCCTCTGTTCTGTAATCGAGGAAATCCCAGACGATCTTGTCGAGGCCCAGGGCCTGCCACATGGCAAAGTCGTCGGCGACATCGAAGTGTCGCCGCAACGCGGCAGCGACTTCGGGGGTGTGCCACAAGTCAATCGGCAACCGATCCACGGGTTGACGGTTGAGCACGGCCAGGACGCGTTCTCTGGGTGTCATCGTTCTACTCGCCCCGACGCAGCAGGCCAGGCTGCTGCTGCCGTTGGGTCTTCGACAGAGTCCGGCCAGCAGCCCTGATGGCGCAAGCCAGCGCCGCCGCACTGGCCTGGGACTGGATCTGTTCCGACCCATTCGACAAACCCGGAGGCCGCTCGCGCCGACGATGGGCTCCGCCGAGATCCCGCCAACGCGGCTGGATCCAGCCTATCGTCCGCCCGACGGCACTCGACGAACAGCCGACGAGGATCCGCAGGCGGGCGCGGCGGGCGGCGTCCACGCGGGCAGGGCGTCGAGGTTGGCGCGCGCGAGAATCGCGTCCAGTTCCGCGACATTGGCGGCCTGGAGTTTTCGCAACGCGTCGAGCGCGGCGTCTATCGCGCGGCACGGAGCGTCCACGCCGGCCACCACGCTCGCGGTCGGCTGGACGTCGCCCACGAGCTGGTCGTTGAGACGCCGACCGAGGTCGCGGTGTGCCGCCCCGAAACCCGCTGGACCGCTCGCGATCGGTGTGAGCGCGGTGTCGAGCGCCGTCGCCGCGGTTGCGATCTGCGCCGCTGCCGCCGTGTTGGCCGCTGCCGTATTCCGCGCCGCCAGCGCGGCCCGCAACTGCTGAACGTAGTTGAACCCGTGGTAGGTCGCGGCGATCCCGGCCACCATGCGCTGCTGCAGCTGGAACTGCGCGGCGAGCCCGGCCGCCGGGACATTCACGCGCGGGTCAGCGACCACGGTCACCGGCTGCGTGTAGCCCTGGCCGTTGACGGTCAGCTTCGCCGTGTACGTCCCTGGCAACACCATCGGCCCGACCAGTGTCGTTCGCGGCGTCTGTCCGGGGAGCGCGTGCCAGCTCAACGTGTACTCACGATAGTCGAGCAGGTTGCCGCTGTAGCCGTAGTTCAAGGTCGGCGGGTCGGGATAGCGCAGATCCCAGGCGACGCGGTGCATGCCAGCGGTCGCCGGCAGCACGACCGGCGGCGCAAGCCAGTACTCCGGCACGTTCGCCATCGTCGTGTCCGGCGGCGGCGCGACGCTCGAGTACTCGCGGATCACACGGCCAGCCGTGTCGCTGACCGTCAATGTGATCTTGCCCGAGGCCGGCGAGGCGAGGTAGTAGTCGATGATCGCGCCTTCGGGCGGATTGTCGCCGACCTTCATCTCGGGCGGCAGCGGCGTGTCCTGCGTGTTGTCCCATCGCGCGCGCGACGCGGGAGAGGGCCGGAAGAGCAATGCCGGCGCAGTCGAGGCCAGTACCGCCCGACTCTGCCGCAGTGGCGACACGTCGTCCAGGATCCAGAAGCCGCGCCCATAGGTCGAAATCACGAGGTCGTTCTCGTGCACGGTCATGTCGCTGACGACCGTCGACGGCAGGTTGAGCTGCAGCGATTGCCAGTGGTCGCCGCGGTCGAACGACACATAGGCGCCCGTGACCGTCCCGGCATAGAGCAGGTTGGGATCGACGGGATCCTCGCGGACCACGCGCACGACCTCGCCGTCGGCCAGGCCGGTGGCAATCTCCTGCCAGCGCTGGCCGTAGTCGCTGGTGCGATAGATGTGCGGATGCGCGTCGCGCGAAAGGACAGCGGCATACGCGGTGCCGGCCGTCGCGTGCGACGCGTCGATGACGTTGATGCCGGAGGGTGGCAGATTCGGCGGCGTCACGTTGGTCCACGTCTGGCCGGCGTCGCGTGTGAGGTGGATCAGTCCGTTGCTGGTGCCGACCCAGATCACGCCAGCGGCGACGGGAGAGGGCGCCAGGGCCTGGATCGATCCGCCCGGGGCCGGCGCGCCGACGCCGGTGGCGGGCGCACCAGTCGCGGGTGCCGGCGCCGGTCCTCCACGAGGCGCGAGGAGGTCCGGGCTGATGGCGCGCCAGGTCTGGCCTCGATCAGTGGACGCGAGCACGTACTGCGCGGCCATGTACATCGTGCGCGGGTCCTTCGGCGAGAACGCGAGCGGCGGAGCACCGCCGAAACGCTCGTCGGGCTTGGGCTGGTACAACACGACGACCTGGCCGGTGGTGCGATCGAAACGCCGCAGCACGTGGTACCAGCCCTGCGTGTACATGTAGCGCTTGTCGAGCGGGTCGGCGATGAGGAATCCATTCTCGAACCCGCCGCCCGAATACCAGTCGCTTGGCCGCAAGATGCCGAAGTCGCTGCGGCTCAGCGCGCAGACAGTGCCGGAATCCTGTTGCGGGCCGCACACGTGGTACGGAAAGTCGTAGTCGGTTGAGACGCGATAGAACTGGCCATTCGGCACACCGTAGTACGGTGTGAATGACTCGCCGCCATCGACCGAAATCGCCGCGCCCTGATCGACGCCGGCCATCATGCGCCTGGAGTTCGTCGGATCGATCCACAGGTAGCGCGGGTCGGCGCCGCTTGGCGCGCCCCAGAACGCCGTGACGTGCTGGCCGGCGTCGATCGAGCGGTACATCGCCGTGCCCATGATGTAGACGACATCATGATGCTGCGGATCCGCGTACATCTTGCCTCCGGCGCTCGCCAGTTGGCGCGTGCCGAACGTCCATGTCTCGCCGCCGTCGTCCGATCGATACAGGGCGCGGCCGCCGCCCGCGCCGCGGCCGCCGCCGCCCGCACTCGCCATCGCATACAGCCGCCGTCCCTGTGTCCCCGACGACAGTGCAAATGCAGAGATGCGCGCGCCATCCGGCAGCCCACGGCCGTTGACAGGCTGCCAGGTCACGCCGCCGTCAACGGACTTGTAGACGCCCGTCGCTGAACCGGCCGGGGGCTGTGGCAGGGCGGACGCCGCGGGAGGCGCCGCACCGGCCGACAGCAAGGCATAGACGATCTGCGGATCGCCGTAGTCGATCCAGACGTCCGACGCGCCCGACGACCCGTCGGCTAACAGCACGCGTGTCCACGTGCGGCCCCCATCCGTCGATCGATACACGCCGCGCTCGCCCGCCTCACGCGCTCCGGCGGCAGCAGGGACGGGAGCGTTTGCCGGCGCGGCGCCGCGCCCGGCCCGGCCAGATCCCGCGCCGCGCGGACCGATGGCGGCGACGAGCACGATGTTGGCGTTCCGCGGATCGACGACGATACCGCCGATGTACTGCGACGCCGCAAGGCCGATGTTCGTCCACGTCTTGCCGCTGTCAGTCGACTTGTAGATGCCCTTTCCTGTCGTGAACGCCCAGCCGGACTGATTGCCGGTCCCCACGTACACGATCTTCGGATCGGACGGCGCGACGGCGACCGCGCCGACCGACGCGACGTGCACGTCGTCGAAGACCGGCGTCCACGTGACGCCGCCATTGGTCGTCTTCCACACGCCACCTTCCGGCATCCCGGCGTAGTACGTCGTGGGATCGCCGGGGACACCGGCAGGCGCGGAGACGTACCCGGACCGCGGCGGTCCGATCGAGCGCCAGCGGAGCTCGGCGAAGGAGGACGGATTCACCTGCTGCGCGCCGACCGTCGCCGGCGCGAACACGACGGCAGCGGCGAGCGCTACGACCGTCACGCGGATGGCGCGCGAACCGAACATGGTGGGGCGAGCGAACACGTGGCGCATCAGGGCTCCTGTCGGTGGGTGGTGAACAGCCAGATGGTAGCATGGCGGATCTCGCGGCACGATTCGAGTGTCGGACATTCGAATGTCGAACTCAGAGTGACGGGTCCCGGCACCCTCCGACACAGCGGGTGCGCGTCAGGCTGCGCCACACGCCGCACGCCTGCCAGCCGCGCGCATCGAGCGACTGCGGGTGCAGCGTCCACAAACGCATTGGCAGTCACCTGCCTGGTCTCGCCTCGCCCGTCGGCTGTTCTGGCCGCGTCGGGCGCACGGTCGTCGTGGCGCCCCTCTGTACATGAGAGTCCGTCGGAAATCACCGCGCCGGGGCACCAGCCGCCAGTGCGCTGACCCTGACGGCCCACGCGTACTGTGAGGGTGCCGCGGCGCGGACTGCCTCGGGCACCTTCACCACGAACCCGCCGCCCTCGGCCGACCAGTCGAGAGCCGCGTTGTTCCCGCCGACCAGCGTGACGCGGGCGCCCGGGGCCGGCCGGTGGGTCGTGATCCGAATCGTCGCCGGCATCGTGGTCTCAGTGGCATCCGCCAGGTAGATGAAATAAGCGGTGCCGTCCTTCTGCACGGTCATCCGCACCTTGCCGTCGCTGTAGGGTGCGATCGCGCGGGAGTTGTAGATTGCCTCGCCGTTGACCCTGAGCCACGCCCCGATCTGCTGCAGCAGATCGTACGCCCCCTGCTGCCAGGTTCCATCCGGCCCGGGCGCGACGTTGAGCAGGAGGTTTCCTCCCTTCGACACGATGTTCACCAGCAGGTGCACGGCGTCCCGGCCGCTCATGTACTTCGCGCCGGGTGTAAAGGACCATCCTCCGCCCGAGATGATGCACGATTCCCACGGGTACGGCAGCGCCTCGTCGGGCACCCGGTTCTCCGGCGTCAGGTAGTTCTGGTTCTTCCCGTAGACCGCGCGATCCACGACGATCAGGCCGGGCTGCTTCTGCCTGGCCTTGGCGACCAGGTCATCCATGCGGATGTCCTGATCGACTACTCGCGCCTTGACGAAGCCGGACGCGCTCTCGCGGACAAGCCGCGCGTAGTCCCGCTCGATTTCGTCCTTCGGCCGCTTCCGCACCCAGCCGCCATCGAGCCACAGAATGTCCACCTTCCCGTAGCCGCTCATCAACTCGAGCACCTGGTTGTGGGTGAAGTCTGTGAAGGCCTTCCAGCGATCGGGGTACCGGAGCGGATCGTAGTTGACGTTGCGGTCGGGCGTCGCGAAGTTCGGCCACCAGTAGTTCTCGTTGTGCCAGTCCGGTTTAGAGAAATAGGCACCGACCAGCATGCCTTCCTGGCGGAAGGCGTCGAAGATCTCCTTCGTGATGTTGGCGCGCCGGTCAGTACTGAACGGACAGTCTGGAGCCGTCACCTTGTAGTCGGTGTACTTCGAGTCGAACATGCTGAAGCCGTCATGGTGCTTGGTTGTGAAGACGACGTACTTCATCCCGGCGTCACGTGCGGCCCTGGCCCATTTCTGCGGATCGAAATTCACCGGGTTGAACGTCTGCTTCAACCCCTCGTAGCGGCGCTTGTACTCGATGTAGTCTGCCTGGCTCCGACGGCACCAGCCCTCGTCTTCGGCGCAGATCGACCACGACTCGACGACGCCCCATTGACTGTACGGCCCCCAGTGCATGAGCAGGCCGAACTTGATGTCCTGCCAGCGATCGAGGTTTCTGAGCACCAGCGGGTCCGTCTCGCGGACGTAGCGGTCCTCTTCGTGCTGGGTCCAGGCCGGGGCGCCGGCCCACGCGACCAGGATGGCGAAGGCGGCCAGTGTTCTTCTCATAGCGGGCGCGATCATAACCCACGGCGCGCCACCCGGGTGAGCGAGAAGCGCCGTCCGGAAAAAGCCGTCCGGCAGGCCGGAACGTGGGTGTCCTCGAGGCCGAAGGCCTACCGGTATCTCCAGGTCGTGATGTCCGCGCCCGCCGGCGCAGTGCGCTCGATATGCTGCGTCATCGCGTCGAGCAACTCCTTCGCCCCCGGGCTGTAGCAGTGAGGCGCGCCCCGCTTGTAGGTGACGCTTCCCGCGTAATAGGGTGTCCGGGTGGACTCCAGGAACTTCTCCATCAACTCCACCGCGTCGTCCAGGTAGTACGAATCGTCATCGCCGACATAGATATGGATCTTGCCCACCAGCTTCGGCCCGAGTGTCGCCCAGTCGCGCTCGAGGATGGCGCGCAAGTCGAAGTGCTCCTTCCAGTAGGCCGCCACCTGCTTGTCAATCTTCCCGGTCTTCTTGTCCCAGATCCGCTTCGGATAGCCATCGGGACCGGCGGGGCTGTAAGCCGCTTCCCAGATGTCCCACTGGCCGCCCGAGCGCGAACGGTCGCCCGCGACCAATTCGAACCAGTTCTCGTCCTTCATCATCGACGAGATGCTGCCGTCCGGCGACCGCGTGTTGGGCCGCTCGATCCTGGTCCACGGCCGCTCCAGGAAGTACGCGTTGTCGTCGCTGTAAATGTTGACGATCTGGTGGTAACGGAAGTCGACCGAGTCGGGGCAACTGGCCCACGCGCCGCCGAACAAGTCGGGGTGGAACACCTGCAGGGCCAGCGCCTCCCAGCCGCCCGTCGATCCGCCGGACAGCTTACGGGCCCAGGGCTGGCGAATCACGCGGAACCGCTCTTCGACCGCGGTGATCACCTCGTTGATGATCGCGTCGCCGTACGGCCCGTTGTTCTCGGAGTTCACCGCATAGGAATCGTCGTAGTACGGCGTGGGATGCTGGAACGTGACGTAGAGGAACCGCGGCGTGTCCTCCGCCAGCCAGAGCTTGTCGAACGCGCCGCCTGTGCCGAAGCCGCCCGGTGCCCGGGTCGAGAAGTGGCCCTGCGAGTAGTTCACGGGAAACGTCACGTCCGGGTGCTTGTCGTAGTCCTTCGGCAAGAGCACGGTGGCGCCCACCGAGATCGGCCGGCCCCACCACTTCGACAGGATCTCGCTTTTGAACTTCAGACGCTTCACGTTTTCGGTGTCGGGCAGGTCGAGAATCGGGGCGATCACCTGGTCGCAGACCAGATCCGCAACGAGTGCTCTCGGATCCTTCGCCTGCGGGTCGATCACGACCCGCTTCGGCACAGAGAAGAGGTTCCCCGGTGACCGCCGCCAGTTCTGCCCTTCCCACTGGTCCATGTGCAGCCAGACGGTGTGGCCGTCGGCACGGTCGAACTTCGTATAGACGTTGACGAACGCCTGTATCAGGTATTCGCCTTTCGGGATGTCGTTGAGGCTGGCGACCGGGTGGCCGAAGACCGTACCGTCGATTTCGGCGATGGCGCCGGGCTTCAGGTTCTCGACGTTCACGCCAAACAGCGGGGCGCCGGTCGGGCCGGCCTGCTGGATGGGCCCACCTCCCCCGCCGCGGCCCGTCGCGGGGGCGTCAGCCCGATTCAGCGAGACATACACGCGTCCCGTGATGGCCTCGGCGTGCGCGGACGCTGAAAACGAGATGCGCACGCGCAGCCCCTTGGAAGGCGGTACGCCTGCCACCGCGGGACCGGCCTGCAACTGCAGGAACAACAGTGCCAGCGCCACACGTTTCATGACTCACCTCGAACGAGCACGCGTGCCGACGCGGCCCGTAGACCTGACCCGACTGGTCCGAAGACTCGGCATCCTGGATGCGCACGCCGACCGCCACGAGGCGAGCGGGATACACCCACGATCTCACAGTTTCGCCGCCAGGCCACCGGTGAACGTCACGCCGGTTCTCAGACAGTGATGCCCGCGTCACTCCGGCCCGGGCAGGCACGCTGATGTCCCGGCTTGACAGCCGGCTTCGGTGTCACTACGTTCGTGCTTGCATCAGACATCAGGCCCCGCCTCGAGAATGACGTGGGAAGAACGAGAGGACCGAAGATGAACGTCGAACACCTGCATCGTGTGCTCATTCGCGACGCCTCGACCTTGCGCACTGAACTGCTGGGCTATCCGGAGGAGCAACAGATCTGGGCGACGCCTCCCGGAATCAAGAACTCGGCAGGAACTCTGGCGCTGCATCTCTGCGGCAACCTGCAGCACTTCGTGGGCGCCTTGTTTGGTCGGACGGGGTATGTCAGAGATCGCGGGGCGGAATTCAGCCGTCGTGACGTGCCGCGCGCCCAACTGCTGACCGAGTGCGACGCCGCGCTGGATGCCATCACACGCGGCTTTGCGGGGCTCACCGACGACGCCCTGTCGAGGCCGTTCCCCGACCAACTGGCCGGCACGACCCTGCCGACTGGCCTGGCCCTCCTCCACATGGCAACGCACCTGGCGTACCACCTCGGGCAGATCGACTACCACCGTCGGCTGGTGACTGGAGAGTTCGGCGACGTCAAAGCGCTGCCGGTCCCGGTCTGACATCCAGATCCACGGTATGATCCGTAGAGGCGTGCAATCGAAGCAAGGGTGGAAGCGCTCTGCGGGGGAGTCGGCGCATGACGCTGCGATGACGAACGTGCGGCGGCTGGCGCTGCTGCACGGCCTTCGGGAGGTGCTCGACGGAATCACGCGGCCGCCATAGGAGCGATGCAGAGTGGACGTGAGCTCGATCGTGGAAGAGGGAGAGCGGGTTCTCGTCGTCGAGGACGACCAGGCCGCGCGTGTCGGGCTCGAGCAGTTGATCGGCATGTGGGGCTACACGGTCGCCTCGGCAGGCGACGGCGACGAGGCCCTGACACATCTGGACACGTTCGCGCCGGGCATCGTGCTCACCGATCTCGTGATGCCACGGATGGGCGGGCTCGAGCTTCTCCGCGCCATCCAGAAGCGCGGCGACGACATCACGACCGTCATCCTGACCGCGCAGGGGACGGTCGAGTCGGCGGTTGAGGCCATCAAGCAGGGTGCGTACGATTACCTGACCAAGCCAATCGATCTGCAGCGGCTGAAGATCCTCCTCGAGAACATCGTGGAGCGCCACCAGACCCTCCGGGAGGTGAAGGTGCTGCGCCGCCAGCTGCGCGAGCACGGCTCGTTCGGCCCGATGGTCGGCAGCAGTTCGGCGATGCGCGCCGTCTACGACATCATCGAGCAGGCGGCGCCGACGACCGCCTCGATCCTGATCACCGGCGAGTCGGGCACGGGCAAGGAACTGGTCGCGCAGACGATTCACCGGCTCAGCTCTCGCGCCTCCGGCCCCTTCGTGCCGATCAGTTGCGCGGCGATTCCCGATACGCTGCTCGAGAGCGAGTTGTTCGGGCACGAAAAGGGCGCGTTCACGGGTGCGCTGGAGCGCCGGCAGGGGTGTTTCGAGCTGGCCCACCGCGGCACGCTGTTCCTGGACGAGGTCGCCGAAATGACGCCGGCGACGCAGGTCAAGCTGCTGCGGGTGCTGCAGGAGCGGTCGTTCAGGCGGCTCGGCGGCCGCACCGAACAGGCGGTCGACATCCGCGTCATCGCCGCGACCAACGCGGATGCGCCCGAGGCGGTCCAGCGGGGCGCGCTGCGCGGCGACCTGTTCTACCGGCTCAACGTGTTTGCGATCCGCCTGCCTCCGCTGCGAGATCGGTCCGAGGATCTGCCGCTGCTCATCCAGGCGTTCATCAAGGAGTTCAACGCGTCAAACGAACGGTCCGTGGCCGGTGTCGACCCTGACGCCATGCGGGTCCTGGAGCAGTACTCGTGGCCCGGGAACATCCGCGAGTTGCGCAACGCGATCGAGCGCGCGACGATCGTCGCGAAGGGCCGGTTCATCGAGGCTCGCGACCTGCCGGGACTGCCCGGCTCCCCGCTGGCGCCCGAGGCGGGCAGTGCGCTCACGCCCGGGACGACGGTCGATCAGGCCGAGCGGCGGCTGATCCTGCTGACCCTCGGCTTCACGAAGAACAACAAGACACGCGCAGCCTCGATGCTCGGGATCAGCCTGAAGACCCTGCACAACAAGCTGAACCGCTTCCGGATCCTGGACGGCGACGAAGGCGGGTAGCCCATGCGCCTGAGTATCAAGGGAAAGCAGGTGGCGGGCGTCACGTCCATCGTGGGGCTCGCCGTCGTCGTCTTGAGCGGGTTGCACCTGACGTCTCTGGCGCGCCTCGCTGTCGAGGAAAGCGTCGCGCGCGCCGAACTCCTGGCGAACGTCATCTATCACCGCGCCCGGGAAGTCGTCGCGGTGCCAGACGACGGCTACGCGGCCTTTCGCGCGGATGCGGGCCTGCGCTCGATCCTCGAGTCGAGCGCGTATTCCAGAGACGTCACCTTCGCCGCGCTGGTCGACACCCGCGGCATCGTCATCGCTCACAGCGATGCCGCCAAAGCTGGACAGGCCCTCGCACCCCTCCCGAAGCTCGCGACGCTGCTCGAACAGGGCGCGATCGCCCAGCTCCGCGTGATCTACGGCCAGGAGGGCCGCACGTTCGAGATTGAGCGCCCGCTCCTGATGGACGGCGTCAGATTCGGATCCATCCGGGTCGGCGTGTCAATGCCGCTGCTGAAGGGGCGGGGCCTGATGGAGAAGCCCCTGAAGCAAGCCCTCCAGACGGCCGTCGGAGCGCTCGTCGGGGCTCTGCTTGTCGCGATGCTCCTGGCGCAGGTACTGCTGCGGCCGATTCACGTGATTCGCAGCGGCCTCACGCGGCTCGGACGCGGGGAGTTCGGCGTGGCGGTCAACCTGCCGCAGCAGGACGAGTTCGGCGACCTTGGCGGGTTTTTCAACACGGTGAGCGCCCAGCTGTCCGCCGATCGCTCGGAACTCGCCGGGCAGAAAGCCAATCTCGAGTCGGTGGTCGAACACCTTGAGGACGCCGTGGCGATGTTCACGCCGGACGGGGAGCTGCTCTTCGCCAACCCGGCCATGCGCGAGGAGCTTCCGCCGGAGTCGAGCGCCCGCACTTTGAGCGAGCTGCTGCCGCCGGACCATCCCTACCGGAAACTGGTCGAGCAGACGCTGAGGTCGGGCCAGTCGTGCGGTCCGCTGTCGGCGACGGTGCCGCGCCGGGCCGCGGCCGAATCGGGATCGGCCGGATCGCCGGCGGCCGGCGAGCGACTCATCCTGACCAACGTCATCACGGGTCGCGACGGCCGGCCCGTTGGCATCATGCTCGTCGCGCGCAACCTCGGTTACCTCGGCGAGGTCCAGTCGACCCTCAACTACTCGCGCAAGCTGGCTGCGCTCGGCCGATTGTCGGCTGGGGTGGCCCACGAGATCAGGAACCCGTTGAACGCCACGATGATCCATCTCGAACTGCTGAAACAGCGCCTGTCGGTTCCCGTCGTCTCGCACGCAGATGGCGACCCCGCAGGGCGCACGGCCGGACCCGACGTGGCGGCGGCGCTGGGGCACGCGGCCATCATCGCCGGGGAAATGCGCCGGCTCGACGAGGTCGTCCAGGGATTCCTGAAGTTCGCGCGGCCGGAGGACCTGAAACTGCAGGCGGTGTCGCTGTGCAGGCTGGTCGAACAGGTGGTGGCCGTGATCGCGGAAGATGCCCGGAAGCAGCGGGTCGAGATCCACATCGAGTGCCCTCTTGATCTGCCCGCACTCCGCGGGGACCCGGGCATGCTGCATCAGGCCTTCCTGAACCTGGTCCTGAATGCCGTGCAGGCGATGCCGGAGGGCGGACGGCTGCGCATCGCGGGCGCCGCGGTCGCGGATTCGCGCGTCGAAGTCGTCTTCGAAGACACCGGCGTCGGCATCACCCCGGAACACCTGGACAGGATTTTCGATCTCTACTTCACGACGAAGGGGGTCGGCAGCGGGATCGGGCTGTCGGTCGTCTACCGGACGGTCCAGCTGCACGACGGCGAGATCGAGGTCCGTTCCACCCTCGGCCACGGGACGGTGTTTCGCCTGCTGCTGCCACGGGCACAGGCGCCGTACACCCGCAGCCTATTTGGTTCATAATGGACGCGTGAAGATCCTGTTGCGCGCCGCGTCGGTTGTGCTGCTGGCGTCCGCCTCGATGGCCTGCTTCGGCGTTCACGCGCGCACGCAGCCCGAGGGACCTTCGCTCGACGTGCCGCCTCCCCCGCCACTGGTCGGCGCGCCGATCGAAAGCGCGCCCGAGCCTGCCAAGGGGCAGCGGCCTCCCGCGGCGGTCGGTGTACCTCCTCCAAAGGACACCTCGGCCGCCCCGCCCCGGAAACCCCAGCCCGCGCGCCTAGTCGACCAGCCGGACAAGACGGAGCCGCCGCCTGCCGCGCCGGCCAAGCCTGCGACCGAAGCCGCGCCGCCCGCGGCGTCCCTCCAGACGACGGCCAAGGTGGGTGAACTCGAGAAGAAAATCCAGGCACTGCTCAAGCGCGCGACTCAAGACCTGGACAAGATCGTCGTCGGGACGCTCGGCGCGGATCGCCGGGCGCAGTACGATGAGGCCAGGCGATTCGCGGAGCAGGCGGAAGCGGCGCTGAAGGTCAAGAACCTGCCGTTCGCCGAACAACTCGCCGACAAGGCCGCGACGCTGGCCGACCTGCTGGCAAAAAAATAGCGACGCCTCCTACCGGCCTGGCCACGTCTGCTTGACCGTCTCCCAGTCCCTGCGCATCAGGTCGGCCGCCGGCTGCACATCGCCCCCGGACGAGGCGAGGCTCGCGCGCCGCGGAATGATGAACCCCAGCACAAGGCGGTCGAGGTCGGCCCGGAGCGCGACTGTGCCGCCGGGGATGAGCGGCGCCCTGATCCACGTCGCGACGGCTGCGTCCCACGCGTCCTCGACGTCGTCGATGCCGAATGTCGCCGCGACCACCCAGTACGACGCCACGGCCGAGCCCGACCCGATCCGGTTCTCCATCGCCATCCGATCCAGCAGTCGCTTGTAGATTCGTCGTCCCAACGTCTCCTCCGGGCGAGCCTGGCGGTCCAGCGCCGTCGCGGACCAGCCGAGCAGGCGAGCCTGGCGGTCCAGAGAGGTCGCGAACCACCCGAGCAACCGCTCCCGCGGGCCGTATCCCGGTTCGCCCGCCCGTGACATCGCGTCCTCGAAGAGGTTGGCTGCTGCACCGAACCGGTCGTCGAAGAACAACGACTCGGCCAGACCGATCTGCATCTCCCCGCGGTCGCGGGGTGTGAGCTTCGACGGATCGATCACCGCCAGCGTGTCCCGGGCTGTCGCAAGGTCAGCGGCGTCACCCGACAGCCGGAAGATCTCGATGAATGCCCGGGCCACGAGCACCTGCGCCTGGGAAGCCGTCTCGGGGACGCGCTGGGCTTCCCTTGCCGCATCGATGGCCTCGTGGTAGCGCTGCTGGTTGTAGGCGACTCGTGCGCGCGCCAGCGCACCGGGCTGCTCGGCAGCCGAGGCAAGCACCGCGAACGCTGCCACGGCGACGAGACGACGCGCTCGGGACCGCAGGGCCGGGGTGATCAATCGGAGATCCATAAGTCGAAGGGCCTGATGTAGATCTTACATCCTTCGGGGGGCGACCGGGTAAACGTGACTCAACGCCCCAGGCGGAAGGCGTTCGAATCTCGCGATTCCGGCCGAATCTTCCCCGATATTTCACGGCAGCCGTTGGCAAGCGTGTTGAAGTATCGAATCAGCATGCGATGGTTCTCCCTCGCCGTCATCGTGCTGATCTGCCGGGGTGCCTGCCTGGCCGGTCAGTCGCCCGCGGGGCAGGAACATCCCACCTTCCGGAGCGGGATCGACCTCGTGGCCATGACTGCGGTCGTACGCGACCGGGCAGGCCGGCCCGTGCAGGGGCTGTCCCGCGCGGACTTCGAGTTGTTCGATGCCGGTGAACGCCAGCCGATTGTCAACTTCAGGTCCGAGCGTGCTCCCGCGAGCGTGGCCATTCTGCTCGACGTCAGCGGCAGCATGGCGGTCGGCTCGAAGCTGGCTGGCGCCAGGGATGCCATGGGGCATCTGCTGAGCTGGCTGGATTCGGGCACGGACGAAGTCGCCGTCTACACGTTTGACTCGCGCCTCCGCGTGCAACGCCCGTTTGCGCCGGCCTCGCCCGACATGACGCAGCAACTGCCGCCGCTCGAAGCCTTCGGCTCCACGTCGCTCTACGACGCGATCGCAGAGGTCGGGCAGCGGGTGGCCGCTCAGGGACGCTTGCGCCAGGTGGTGGTGGTGGTGACCGATGGCATCGACACGAGCAGCCAGTTGTCGGCGGCCGAGGTCTCCCGGTTCGCGCGCGAGATCGATGTGCCCGTGTACGTCATCGCGGTCGTGACCGCCCTTGATGATCCGGGCGAGGCGCCGCGAGCGCCGCGCGGAACGCCGGCATCTGCCGAGCGGCCCCTGGAAGTTCTCGCGCACCAGACCGGCGGGCTGTTCTTCATTGCCAGCACGCCCGCTCACGCGAGCCTTGCCACCCGCCAAATCGCCGCAGAGCTTCACCAGTGGTACCAGATTTCATTCGCGCCGGGCAGCCAGACGGGCTGGCATGCCCTCACGCTTCGGACCCGCCAGAAGGGGTTCGTCGTACGATCGAGGAGCGGGTACGTCGCGGGCGGTAATCCGACCCAGAAACAACAAATTACGAGTGAGAAGTAACGAAGGAGGTTGTATGCGAACGTCGCTTGGAATCGTCGCACTGTTGACCGTGGCAGCCGCCGGAGGATCGGCGTGTGCCACCAAGAGCTATGTCTCTTCCCGCATCGGTACGCTGAACGACAAGGTCGAGACGATGGGCAAGTCGCTGGAAGAGACCCAGGAACGCACCCGGGCCAACGAAGGTCAGATCGGCGTGGTCGACGGAAAGGCCCAGGCCGCGCAGCAGACCGCGCAGCAGGCCGGCCAGTCAGCCAGCGCCGCAGGCGCCAGGGCCGCGGCGGTGGATGCGAAGGCCGATGCGCTCGACCGGGCCTCGAAGCGGATGGTGTTCACCGTCGTTCTCAGCGACGACGAGGGGAACTTCGAGTTCGGGCACACGGAGCTCCCGGCTGAGGCGAAGGCACGGATCGACGAGTTGGTCGGCAAGCTCAAGACCGACCCGCAGGGCGCGTACTTCGAGATCGAAGGTCATACGGACGGCATCGGACCGAAGGACTTCAACGATCGTCTCGGACTCAACCGGGCGGAGGCAGTGAAACGCTACCTGTACGCGCAGCACCAGATCCCTCTGCACCGGATCAGCACGATCAGCTACGGCGCCGAGAAGCCGGTGGCCCCGAATGACACGAAGACAGGCCGCGCGCAGAACCGCCGTGTCGTGATCAGAGTGCTCGCTTAGCACTCTGGCGCCAGCCGGCGCCCCGCAGATCGCCCTCCGCCGGGCCACATGCCTGCACGCGTCCCGGGCGCGCTCGAGATGGAGAAACATGAGCCGAAACGCCGTTGAAGCCACACTCGACCAGTTGCGCTCCGCGGAAACGACGATGGGGCGGATGCTGAACGTTTTGGAGGGCATGCAGCAGGAGCGACAAGCCGCGACGCAGCTGTCCACCTCGATCGGCGTCGTGAGTCGGCTCATGGGGGACATGCTCGCCGAGCGCGAGGAACTCATTAACGAAGTGGTCTCATGCCGTGAGGCGCTTCGACAGCGCGACGCCCTTCTGGTGCACGGGAGGGACCTGGCCGGGCAGCTGGCCGAGTTGCGTGAGGCCAACCGGGAGCTCACGGAGCGTCTCGGCGACGCCAGTCACCGCCTGGACGTCGCCGAGCACCATCGGCGCCAGGCGGAAGCACGCCTCCAGGACGGGCACGATCGCCTCCTGAGCGCACTGACGCCCGAGAGCCTGCCGCTTGTGAATCTTCCGCCCGAGGGCACGACGCTGAAGGACATCGAGTTCGAGGCGATTGTTCAGGCCCTGGCGCGCAGCCACATGCTGCAGAGCCGCGCGGCGGCGCTGCTCGGCATCTCCGAGCGGGCGATGAGCTACAGGTGCGTGCACATCTATCGCGACCGGCTCAAGGAGCGCGGCATCACCTGGCGCGGCGGGCGCGCAGACGACGACCCCATGATCGGCGACCCGATGAGGCCGGACGAGTCACTCAGTGCCAAGCCGCCGCATCCGCCCGAGTCAGAAGTCGCCGCCTGATGACCTGGCCGATGAGGCCGGCGAACCATCTCACGCGCTACTTCACCTACATCCTCCGATGCGCGGACGGGACGTTGTACACCGGGTCAACGACTGACGTCGTCGCCCGTGAACGGGCACACAACGAGGGTCGCGGAGCCAAGTACACGGCAGGGCGCGGCCCGGTTCGCGTGGTCTACTCCGAGGCCCACGGGTCCCGTTCGGCCGCCCAGAAGCGCGAGGCGCAGATCAAGCGCTGGACGCGCGAGCAGAAAGCCGCGCTCGTCGCCGGAGACGCGAGTCACCCGCACGCGCCCGCCAGGCCGCGGCGGTAGACGCCGACTCACCGCGCGTCCCGCTAGCGCCTTCCCACCGACGACAGGATGTCCTGGGTTTTGCACTCCCGGTGCCGCGCAGCATGACCAGGGGCTGGTGGAGGAATGCCGAACCCGAAACGCTCCTGGGGTAACATACGGAGGCGGACGATTGGATTCTGACCTGCACTGATGACGGAGGCGAGCATGATGGCACCCTGGCGGCTGCTGGCGTTTGCGGCCGCGCTCAACATGACCGTGATTGTCGGCGTCACGACGGCCCAGACCGTGATGGTGACGAAGGCACCGCGAGGGGCAACCATCGAGCTCGCGCTGAATGCGGCCACGATTGGAACGGCGACGGCAGACGCCACTGGCAACGCCACGCTCCCGGTGAATCTGTCTTCACACGGAGGGCGAACCGAGGCGGACGTCCAAATCTACGTCGACGTGTGCGGCACCCTGCGGCGAGTGCTGCTGGTCGAACCCGGCCTGCAGCCGCAGCCGCCGCAGGCAGGTTGCACGCGACGAGAGCTGGCGGGCGTATTCCTCATGCGCCAGGTCACGACGATGGTCGTCGAAGTCACCGCATCCTCCCCGGCTGTGTGGTTGAGGCAGGGGCCGGTGCCGACCGAGTGGCTCGGCGAGGAGTCAGGGCGCATCAGCTCCAAGCAACAGCGGAGACCCGCACCCAAGGGCCTCGTGCTGTTTGGCGCCGGCGGCCTGGCATCGTCCAGCAAAGCGACGGGCCGGGCGTGCGGGGACGTGACGGATTGCACCGGCAACGACTCCGGACTCGCTTTCGCGGCTGGGGCGACGCTGTGGATCGCCCGGTTCCTTGGTGCCGAGGGCAGCTACGCGAAACCCTCCGACGTCACCGTCAACGGCAGCGACATCTTCTACCGGTTCAACAACACGCTCAGCACCAGCATGTGGACGGTCGCGGGGAAGGTGGGCATCCCGATTGGCCCGGTGAGGCTGTACGGTCAGGCAGGGGCGGACTATCATCAGTCGACGTCGACGACCACCGAGACCATGGACGACCGCGCGTACACGGACGCAGAGGGTAACGCGGGAACATTGACGAGAGGCACGCAGACGTTCGTGCTGCGAACGTCCGGGTGGGGCCTGTCGTACGGCGGCGGGCTCGAGGGCTGGGTGGCGTACAATTTCGGGATCTACGCCGAGGTCGAGCGTGCCAAGCTCGAGGGCGCCTCCCCTGATGGCGCGCCAGGCCACATGGATGACCACGTGACGACCTTCCGCGTTGGTGTTCGGATCCGGCCCTTCCGGCGCTGACGCGGATCCCCAGCTGAGGGACGCCGCGAACCGCTACCGCACGGTCAGCGTGGCGGCGTTCGTCGTCGCGGTCTTCACGCTGTTCACGCTGTTGGTGAACACCGCACGATACCGCGAGCCGTTGAGCGCCGTCGTCACCCCAGTCACTGTCAGTGTGGTGGTCGTCACTCCGTCGTACGGAGCCCCATTGGTCAGGTTCCTCCAGGTCGCCCCGCCGTCGCTGCTTACCTGCCACTGCACCGTCGGCGCCCCGCTTGCCGCCGCCGTGAACGTCGCCGTCTGACCCGCGGTCACGGTCTGAGCCGACGGATGCGTCGTAACGGCGGGCACCACGCCCACCGCCAGCAGCTCGATCTCGAACACCAGCGTCGTATCCGGGGGGATCGGGCCGTAGCGAGCCGCGCCGTAGGCGAGACCTGGCGGTATCACGAGCCGGCGCAATCCGCCCTCCATCATGCCGACGATGCCCTGGTCCCAGCCGGCGATCACGGAGCCGGTGCCCAAGGTAAACTGAAACCCGGCCCCGCCCACCGACGAATCGAACTTCACGCCCTGCTGATTCGGCTGCGAAGCGTCAAAGAACCAACCCGTGTAGTGCACGAGAACCAGGAGGCCCGCTTGGGCCGTCGCGCCGGTCCCCACCCGCAGGTCGGTCTGACTGTACACCGCCGAGCTCGATGGTGCCGTCGGCGAGCTGTTGCATCCGGCAAGAAAAACCGCACAGGCGCCGATCGCGGCCGACACGGCTACCCGCCGAAACATGCGCGCTGATTTCACGAAGACTCCAGAGGATATGCGGAAACGACCTCCGTTGATTATGGCACGAAAGGGCCGGTCCCTATAGCGACCAGCCCGCGCGGTAGTGGTGCTGGACCAGGTCGTTGGCCTCCGAAAGGTTGGTCACCTTCATGCCGGGGCCATCCCACATCAGCTTCTTCCCCGGGAACCACACGCCGAGGTTGCCCAGCAACACGGTCTCGGTGAACGGTCCCGAGTAGTCGAACGGCGACGTGGCCTTCGTCTTCCCCTTGATGGCGTCGATCCAGTTCTGTTCGTGGGAGCCGATCACACGGGGAATGGTCTTCTTCGGCCGCCCGTACGCCTGCATCCGGCTCTCGGGAATCAGGCGCGGACTCTCCGAGTACGTCTCGCAGATCAGCTTGCCCTTCTCGCCGACGAAGATCGTGCCGCTCTCGGGCAACCGGCGATCGGGCTCCAGTTCTTCGGGGCGCTCCGGGAGCAGCCCGCCGTCGTACCAGTGGAGTTTCACGGCCGGCAACTTCCTGCTGCGCTCCGGGAACGTGTAGTGCACGACGGTGGCCGGCGGGTAGCTGTCCTTGTACTGCAGTCGCTCGTTGGACGTCCTGCCGTTTTCGCGCTGCACCGCGACCACCTGGTACGCCAGGTAGGTCGTGACGCTGGTCGGGTACCCCAGTTTCAGCACGCTGAAGGCCGCGTCCATCACGTGGCACGCCATGTCGCCAAGCGCCCCACATCCGAAGTCGAACCACGACCGCCAGCTGAAGGGATGATACGCCGGATGGTACGGGCGCATTGGCGCCGGGCCGATCCAGAGATCCCAGTCCAACCCGTCGGGCACTGCCGGTGTCTCGGTGGGCCGGGGCATGCCCTGCGGCCAGATAGGACGGTTGGTCCAGCAGTGCACGTCGCGCACTTTCCCGATCGCGCCGTCCTCGATCCACTCCTGGATCAGGCGGACCCCCTCGCCCGATCGCCCCTGGTTGCCCATCTGGCTGACGACCTTGTACCGCCGCGCGGCCTCGGTCAGCGCCCGCGCTTCGGAGATCGTCCTGGTGAGCGGCTTCTGCACATACACATGCTTGCCCAGCTGCATCGCCGCCATGGCGATGACGGCATGCGCGTGATCCGGTGTCGCCACGATGACCGCATCGATGTCCTTCTGTTTCTCAAGCATCACGCGGTAGTCCTTGTACCGCACGGCGTTCGGAAAGATCTCGAGGATCTTCGAGCGCGTGGCCGCCTTCATCGCGGCGTCGCTATCGTCGATGTCGCACAGCGCGATCATGTTGTCCTTGACGCACGCCTTGGCGTTGCTCGTCCCCATGCCGTGCATGTAGCCGATCGTCGCGATGTTCAGCCGATCGCTCGGGGCCTGATAGCCGGGCCCTCCCAGCACGTGGCGCGGCACGATCATGAATCCAGCGGCGGCCGCCATGCTGCCGACAAACGTACGGCGGGACACGAGGTACGGAACGGTGTTGTCATCATCCATCGCGGTCACTCCACGTCATGCGCGTTAATGCGCTGGGGCAGATGTTACTCGTTGTGCGGTTTCTGTGCGTGAGGATAATGCGTCAACGTCCCTTCCAGGATCCAGGCCTCGAGTCCGGCACGCCTCTCGCAGTACGCGCCGATCTCCTCAGCCGGGCTGATCATGAAGGCGGTCGAGAGCGCATCCGCCACGGCGGCCGCCGAATCCTCCACGCCCGCCTGCCGGCCGATGGCGGCCAGAACGAGTCGCGGCGCCGACACCCACGCTGCCGACCTGGATCGCACCGGCGCCCGGTTCCGCGGGTCCACGATGTGATCCGCTTTCCGGATACCGGAGGCGCCGAGCGCCCGCTGTCGCGCGGCAATGTTCGCGAGGATCACGCCGGAGCCGGCCGCGTCACTGATGGTCAGCGGCCAGTCCTCAGCGCCGGCCGGCGGCTCGAGGGCCAGGACCGAACTCGAACCCGCGTCAATCAGGACCTGGTCGATCTCCCAATCCTCCAGCACGTCCGCGACGCGATCCACCGCGTAGCCTTTGCCGATGCCGCCCAGGTCCAGACGCACGCCGTCAACCGGCTCGAAGCGTGATGGAGGCTCGGCCCGCCGAAGCCCCGAGGACGAAGGCTGCGTGTCACCCTGACGCCCGGAGTCTGGCACGAGGCTCAATCTCACAGCGAATTCCGCGGGGACAAGTTCCAGCATCTCGAACCCGGTCCCGAGGGCGATGTCGAACGCACCGCCCGTCTCGGCGTAAATCAGGCTGGCCAGTTGCAGGCACTGCATTGTCTCGTAGCTGACGATGGTGGATTCACCTGGTGACAGGTGGTTGATTCGCGTGATGTCGCTGTTTTCGATGAAGCGGCTCAATTGCTGTTCGAGGCGGTCGACCACCTCGAAGGCAGCCCTGGCAGCGTGCCGCGCATAGCGGCCGTCAGGATGCGTGCATCGGATCTCGAACTGCGTGGCCATCGCGGCGTGCTGGAACCGATGCATCACACGCGCTCACGGCTCCGGGATGGTGCGCCCGGCGTCTTCCGGATCCTCCGCGCTTCGACGGAGCCATGCGACGATCGCACATGCCGCGAAGAGCAACGCCGACACGGTCAGCGTCCCGACCGCGTACCGGTGAATCTGGAAGAGCGTCAGCTGCTGCACCGACGCCAGCACCGGGAACATGGCCAGCGTGGCCGACACCACCGCCGGAATCGCCGCGACGACGGCGATCCAGAAGAACAGCTTCCGCAGCACGACAAAGTACGGGCTGGCCGCGCGTCGGCCGGCGGCGCCAAGCGGCCTGCGCACACGGTTCCAGTCCGCGCGACCGAAACGGTTCCGGTGAGCCCAGAAGAGCGTGACGAGCACGGCACCCACCGCAAAGATCGGCGCCGCGCCCGCGTGGATCATCAGCCGGTATCCGGTGAGCCTCTCGCCCGAGATCAACGCGGGATAGCCGCTCACGACGCTGGCGCCGCACGACAGCACACCGATCAGGTTGGCGAGGACGCGCGTCCACCGCTGCGGGCGCGTCGCGGCCGACAGCCGCCCGAGCGCCGGCATCACGTACGCGAGCGCGAACAGCAGCAGGATGCTCGCGGCGGTGACGACCGACGCCTTCATCCAGGAACGGTAGCGGAACGAGCCGGCAAAGTCGGCGACATAGACCGTGTCGAGGTCCTTCTGGAACCGCCACATCGGCCAGGTCTCGCTGCGCCCGGCGGCCAGTGGAGTGTCAACTGATACCTGACCGAAAAAAATCGGCGCGTTGGCGTCGTGGCAGTCCTGGCACCCTCGGGCACCGAGCGAGAGCGACGCGGGACGCACATCGTGCGCGATCGGCCAGAGATAGGGCTGTGCGGACCGGTGGTCTTCGGTCGCGATGGGGCCGGGTCTCGCCAGCCGGTGCAGTTTTCCGCCTGCCACATACACCGGTGTCCCGTCGGCCGGCGCGTCCGCGCCAAGCAGTTCGAGCATCCGGACGAGTGTGGTGGTGTCGAGACCCGGCCAGCTGCCCGCGGGCGAGCGGGTCAACGCCACCCTGGCCTTCGCCATCACCTGCTTCACACGATCGGGAGCCAGCGGCTTGACCTTCCCGCCGAGCATCCGACCCCAGAACGCCGGCCACATCAATCGGTTGGAGGTTGTCACCCCATCGTCCTGCCGCGCGAACACCGGGTAGTAGAGATGCGGCAGGGTATCGCTGGCCTTGTTGACGTTCTGTCCGCCGAGCCGGTGAGCCTGGCTCGTCTTCAGCCTGCGCACCCTCGCTTCGGGCGTCGGGCCCGAGTGACACGCCGTACACGAGAGCTTCTGCAGGTGAATGGGCGGGAGACCCGCGTGCCGCGGATATGGCGCCCCAACCCGCCCGCGCGCGAACACGCGATCTGGTTCAGATGCCAGGTGGCAACCGCGGCAGGACAGCGACGCGCTGGCCGAAGATGTGGCTGTCGAGTCGCGTTCGTAGCCGCGCGTCATCGCGTGGTCAAGGCCATTGCGGTGGCAGTCCACGCACGTCATGCCCCGCGCCAGGTGGATGTCCACATCCGCGTTCCACCGTCCCTGGCCGGTATGCGCCACATCCACGTTGGTGTGGCAGAAGTAGCAGCGCCGCGCGGGCACGTCGCGGACGATGTCGAAGATGACCTTGGCGCCGGGGAGGAATCGCTCGGGGGCGTAGGTCGTCGACGGCATTCTGGGCTGGAGCGCGTCTTCGACCACCGGGAGCAGGTGGTCGAAGCTGTTCGGCATCTCTTTCGCCGCGCCCGTCACAAGAGCGAGCCCGCTGGCGCCAGCCACGGCCCAACGGAAGTTCTCGAGTGAGATCTGCCGCGCATACTCCGCATGGTCGTAGGCGGGCGACGCGTCGTGACACGCGAGGCAGTCTGGTTCGAGCGTGCCGGAGACGGCCCATCGCGTCTGCAGGCCTGGGCTCGGCTCACCGTCTCCCGTGAGGCCGCCAGGCGTGCGCCCGCCGAACAGTTTCGCGAACGCCCATGGAGTGATGTCGACCTCGGCGGGGCGGAACGTGCCCGGCCACTCGTGGTACGACAGCGGCAGCTGCGTCGCGGTGTCCGCGTCCACGAGGATCCAGGGCTCGCCCGGCCTGACTCCGGCGCTTCCGGCTTTGGTCGCGGCGAAATGCCAGCCCTTGCCAATGGTCGCGACGTCGTGACAATCGGCGCCGCACGTATGGCCTGGCGAGAACGGGAGGAGCGGGCGATCGGTGGGCCGGATGACTTCGCCCTCGGAATCGCGCAGCGGAATCCTGTGGACTGGCCGCGCGCGGCTGCCGTCGCTCTGGTCGCCGAGGAGCGGCGGAGGAGGTGCGGCGGGGCGGGCGGGCGTCTGTTGCGGTCGCTGCTGCGCTGGCGCAGCAGATGCCAGCAGCAGGAGGACGATCAGGCCGCAGAACGTGCGTGTCGCCGTCATACGGACTCAGATCTCGAAGTCGCCGGGTGCAAACACGACCCGTCGCCCGGCCTCGACCGCCTCGTTGACCTTGAGCACCGTGACGGCCGTTTCGTACCCGACCTCGGCCGGGCACGTGAGTTTCGCCCGACCTCGGATCGCGTCAAAGAAGTTCTCCAGGTGCGGCTGGTGATACAGCTTGAGCGACTGCACGGGCAGGGCGTAACTGGGCGGCGGCGCCGTCTCGCGCACGTCCAGCACGACGCCTGGCGGCGTCTGCGGCTTCGGATCTTCGGTGGGCGCCATGAGCAGGCCCCGCTTGACGAGCGACGCCCAGTCGGGCGCGTTGGCCACATCGCGGTACACCTTGGCCCGCGCCCCCGACTCCGAGATCTCGAGCGATCCCTGGTCTCCGAGAAACAGCTCGTAGTACCCGCCGAAGCCGTTGGTCGTGATCGTCTGATAGTGCGCCCTCACCGTTCCGGCTGGCATCGGGTACTCGTACACCGCCATCACGGTGTCGTACCACTCGTGCGTGTCCTTGCTGTAGTAGTCGGTGCCGCCACTCGCGATCACGCTTGCCGGCCTGGCGCCGAGGAACCAATTGAAGATGTCGATCTGGTGCGATCCCAGGTCGACGATGGGGCCGCCACCCAGACCGCGGTACCAACGCCAGTTGAGAAACTGCTCCATCGAGCGGTATCCGTACTTCTCGAGCGTGGCCGGAGTCATGCTGTACTTCGCCGGCATCGTCAGCGGATCCTGGCGTGAGCGGTTCCACTGGCCGCTCACCGTCGTGATCCGGCCGAGCAGAGAAGCCTCGCGCAGCAGTTTCTGAAAGCTGAAGCGATAGCGCGGGTTGCTGCGGCGCTGGTGGCCCACCTGGAGGAGTGTGCCTGAC
>Ga0315286_10000535_pt1 | contig 32103 bp, 18 predicted proteins | sample YL17G10_0_MG_FD_205038 | JGI IMG/M metagenome (GOLD analysis project Ga0315286, IMG submission 205038) | Sediment microbial communities from Yellowstone Lake, YNP, Wyoming, USA - YL17G10_0 | ecosystem: Environmental > Aquatic > Freshwater > Lake > Sediment | place: USA: Wyoming | collected... | reverse complement strand
GGTCTATTCGTTACTGGATGAGTGGGGTGGAAAGATTAAAACTAAGTTATCGAGGAAATTAGATAACAAAGAATGACCTTACCCCATATTATATACCCGAGTGAAGTTAGTTAATTCATCAGCCACTAAAGTCAATACTCGCCAAATATTCTGAAATATTGTTATATTAAAGCGCTGAAAAATTAATTGCTATTTTATACATTTGACTTGGATATTCTATGGATAATAAATTAATCAAGGCTTGTAACAATCTCATCAAACAGCACAAAATTGAAATGATCGATTTGAAATGCATTGATCAAACGGGTTATCTTCGCCACATCTCGTTACCTGTTTTTCCAAAAATTTTAGAGAAGCTGCTAACTCAAGGTGTCGGTTTTGATGGCTCGAGCTACGGATTTAGAAAGGTTGAAAATAGCGACATGATTCTTATCCCGGATCTTAGCACGGCAGTTGTAGATCCATTCCGTACTACACCAACGCTAAGCTTTTATGCTAATATTTTTCTAACTGATGAGAAGAGAACACCTTTCTCACAGGATGGCAGACATCTTGCCAAGCAAGCAGAGCTGATTTTGAAAAAAGTAACCGGCATGGATAAATCCTGGTGGGGACCTGAGTTCGAGTTCTATATTTTTTCCAAAGTTAAATTTGATACACGAACTGCTTTATCGTTCTATGAGATCGAACATGCCGAAGAGTTTTTTAGAAATGCATACCATGCTGCGAACCCCTTCGATGTCTATGACGATTTCAGGGACGATGCGTGCAAGCTACTGAAGCAATTCGGTATCAATGTTAAGTATCATCATCATGAGACAGGGGAGCGAGGGCAGCAGGAAATTGAAACATATTTCAGCAATCTCTTGACGACAGCAGATAACATCATCACAACTAAATACGCTCTTTTCAATTTTGCACGTCAAAAAGATTTGTTCATCACGTTCATGCCTAAGCCGATGTACCAGCAAGCAGGGAATGGCTTGCACTTTCATCTTTATTTAACAAAAAACAAGAAGAATGCTTTTTATAAGAAAGGGGAGTACGGCAACATCAATGAAACGGGCAGATATTTTATAGGCGGCTTGTTGAAGCATGGACCTTCGCTTTCTGCATTTACCAACCCAAGCACAAACTCTTACAAGCGACTTGTTCCGGGTTTTGAGGCACCTGTTGTATTGACCTATGGTCGCGGGAATCGCGCATCCGCAATCAGAATTCCAAAGTATGTAAATAATCCCGATGAAACGCGGATAGAATATCGCCCGCCTGATGCGACTGCCAATCCTTATCTTTGCTTATCGGCAATGCTGCTCGCGGGTATCGACGGCATAGTTAATAAAATAGATCCCGTTAAAGAAGGATTCGGTCCGTCCGATAAAAATATACATGAGGATTCTTTGAACGATCATATACATTTTCTGCCAAGAAATTTAGCCGAGGCATTAGATGCACTTGCAGTTGATAACCAATACTTGAAACGAGGGAATCTGTTTTCTGATGAATTACTCGATCAATGGGTTAACATTAAACAACAAGAGATTAAATCTATCGGAACGATGCCGCATCCTTTCGAGTTTAAGTTATATTTTAATCTTTGAGAATGGATATTCAAATCAAGCTTATAGCCGATTCACTTTTAATTCTACTGCAATATTAAATATTATGAAGCGAATGACTATTCTACAATTGCCATTCGCACTTGTACTATCATCGTAGTAAAATTAGTTTCTTTATATCATTGAAGGACCCTGCCTCAAGCCGATAAAAATAAACACCACTTGAAAATTGAGATCCATCAAATTCGACAGTGTATGTTCCTGGTTCTTGCTTTTCATTGACCAAAGTCGCTGCTTCTCTGCCCAGAATATCATATACCTTCAGGGTAACCTTCTCGGTTCTTGGAATTGAATATTTTAACAAAGTGTTGGGATTAGATGGATTCGGATATGCTTGCCAAAGTTTGAATTCAGAAGGTACAATATCCGAATTGAGATTAACATCTGTAACTAATATCGAACTCGCATTCATTCCGATCCACGATTCGCTGCCAGATGACCATAGTGTATCATAACGGATTTCACCTGTTATAGGATCTTTAAAGGGAAGAATAGTTATATCTGGTAATGTATAAGAAGTTACAGCATACCAATATATGTGATTAGGAATAATTGTTGAATCTATGAGTGTATATTGTATTCCAGTCTGTGGACCATAATTAAGATCATCTGCAACATCAAATGAATCTATCTTCTGAAAGCTATTTGGAAGAAATTCCGATGCTTCACTTCTCCAAACATTGTATCCTTCAAATATCCTCCCCCCGGGTAATTTTCCGCCTACACATTTATGCGACATGCCCTGTGAACATGTATCTACACCCGAACATGGTGGATTAATTCGCCGCCAATGTGTTAAATCACAATAAGTCTCCACATATTTATTTGAATCGTCCCATGTTTCCTCTGGATTACAATACCGATCAGTTGGGTGCCAACTCCAATCAAGTTTGACTCGTTGATTTTCTTCAGTTAGGCGAAGCGGTGGCGATGGTGGTACAATAGGCTGAATATATCCTCTGCGGTTTGATTTTATTGCCCATTGAACGTTTTCCTTTAGATTATTTATTCCATGACTTATACTATCACCAGAAACAATTGCGAACGTAACTCTGAGGGTATTAGTTGGATAGAGCTTCCCGAATGATCCAAAACTAAGCAGAAATCTTGTATCAGACAGACCAGATTCATTTGGCTTGATTCCAGAGGAAGACATCATATGGTATCTATCTGCATCTGTCAATGGTATTTCACTTTTGGAATACCACTGGAATGTGTATCCGAGACTATCAAGGGGCTTTTGTGTTCTTATGACTGTAACACCAATCGGCGATGAAGATGTATCTATGGGATTATGTATATAGGCAGTGCGAAGCGAATCCATGTAAACAGAATAATTCCTTGTTTCGTATCCAGCATTGTCAACCGGTCCAACATTACCATCAGCGAAAAAACCTATATATACACTATCTAAAACTTTTTGCCCTTCATTCTTAATAAGATATTCAAGAAAGATTATTGGTCGTTGAAGATTATTTCCCCAGGTGTATGATCGCTGCCACACTCTAAGACCTAAAGGTATATGACCTTGAACAGGAGGAACATTATAATAATCAGTGTATGATACCATAACATCATTTTCAGAAATAGCTCCGTAATCTTCATCAATCAGTCCATCCCCATCATTATCAATCCCATCAAACGGATCTTCGTCGATTTTGCCATCTCCGTCATCGTCAACACCTCTGCTATTTTTTCCATTTTGATTGTAAATACTTGTGGTGAAAAAAGAATCGCTGCCATTCGGATTACCGAACATTTCAAAGACTGGTGGATCTCCACCGTCGAATGATGTCGTAACTGCTTTTACCCTTGCAGGGGGACTTCCAGTTGTAGTTAATATTGTTCCACTGTCACCTACTACTACAACTGTATTTTCATCCAAAGCAAAAACATGGCGTAGATTTCTTGTTGTACCACTCTCTTGCCTAATCCAATGCTCACCATAATCAGTGGTTTTTAAAATCACACCACTATCTCCAACTACCCAACCGATTCTACGATCAAAATCTGTGGTTTGACCGAATAGTATATCTCTGAGAGTTATATTGACGTTACTTTGGAGAGCAATCCAGTATTCACCTGCATTCTTCGTCACTGCAATTGCTCCATTTTCTCCTACAATAAAACCAGTATCTGAAAAGAAAAACATTGATTTAAAATTAGTTTTTAGGAATTCATCAGGTGGACTTTTTTTCCGCCAAGAACCAGTTTGATATTTTAATATAGTTCCAGAATCACCGGCTACGTACATTCTCACGAGATCAGTAAACCAGCATGAGTAAAGATTATAATTAACCCGCCCCCTGTCGAATATTATCCAGCTCACTCCCCTATTTGTTGTTCGAAGTATTATTCCGCTGTCACCAACCGCTAATCCCACGTTTGCTGGAAATGGTACCATATACACATCACGCAGTGTTTTCTTTGAAGAATCAGAGTTTGTGGCCGGTATTGAATCTACGAAAAACTCAAAACCATTATGAATCACTTTAAGAATAATGCCATCTTCACCGACAAGAATACCACTATTAAAGGTCGTAAAATTCACAGCGTTCAGCGATCTGTCTGTTGGAGATGGAATTTTATTCCATGAATATCCATTATCAGAAGAGCAAAGTATAATCCCACTGTCCCCCACCGCGAAAAACATGCCCTCATAATAAAAACGCTGTGCTCTACAAATGCCATTAAGATTGACATTAGTTCCACTGTTTTTTGGGAACCACTCCGATTGAGATTCGGTATTAGACGTGTCAATAATAGCCCCAATCCATAAACCAGCACCAAGAAGATGTTCTATTCCGGAGTTTATCGGATACTCTAATCCGAGCCGACCATCTGTTGGATTAGCTTGCCCACCTGCGATTCGACCGATCACTCCACGGTTGCTCATCCAGAGGTTCATATCAAAACCTTGCCGTATTGTGTAATCCTGAGGTACCGAGCCTTCATCTAGATATTCGTTTTTAACTCTTTGAGCATAGATAATATTCACCTGTGAAAGGACAAGGCTTACAGAACAAAAGATGATCAATAGAAACAATCTTAAAGTATATTGCATAATTGCCTCTTTTCCTTTTTTAATATTGCATGGAATTTATAATTTTCAATCGCAAGAATATACAAGCTTATGGGATAAAAGTCAACTAAAAGATAGGTGAAAAAGTCATCCAAACCAGCAATCAAGTAAATCACGTAATTCTACCAATTTAATATTGCTTTTCATTAAAAAAGTAGTATCTTTGAAATTACCGACTTACTTGAAAATCGATTTCAACAAAAAGTATTAACCAATAACTATTTCATCCATCATCAACTAATAGGAAAGTGGATCCCTATGAAAAAAATATTTTGTCTCACAACACTCATTGCACTGTTAGGACTAATCATCTTCGGTTGCAGTGAAACAAGAAATCCAACAGATGCGATTCAGCAGACGCACATGAAAATTGGAGGTCTGGCAAAAGCAACATCTGGAATCTCTACACTTTCATTTAGTGCAAGTCTTCCGGGAAGTGTTGTGCTTGCGGGTTTCACTGTTCATTATGACGGGCGGACTGTCGTTAATGATCAGACGACGTTCACGTACACCGTTACAGGACCGGGAGATGATATGCACTTTCGGTTAGAGCTTCCATCCTGCGCTCCCGCATTCGTATCATCAAATCCAACCAATGGAGTAACATCGAATAACGATGCTAATATTAATCCCGGTATCGAATGGCATCCGAGCACGGGACCGGAACCTACTGTCAGTCGTACATTTTCTATCTCTTATCCGGGAATTGTCCGTGAAGGTATTGTGTTAACCTCGGTGAAAACAACAAACACAACTGCGGTCGGTGAGATTACAGGTGCTTGTGCAAGAGTGTATGATATTTCAGGTGCAGTTTATACTGACGCAAACAGAAATGGCGTCAAAGATCCAAGCGAAACAGGAATAGCAAATGTTACAGTAGAGCTTCTGAACTTTTCGAACGTCGTTCTTGGCAGCTTGACAACTAACTTCTATGGAGATTACATTTTCGAAACCTTGATGGCAGGAGATTACAGAGTCGAGGTTGATCCAAGTACCGTAACAATAACATCGACTACCTATGTTGAATCGACATCGCCTACAACTCTTAATGTTACACTTGGTCCAACATCGACTGGTGACAACTTTGGTTTTGCACCAAAGACAAGCAAACTTCTTAATGATTTAAAGTTTGGCTTACTCTTCACTGATGGGGCAACGGCGAACTTCTGGAAAAAGCAGTTCCAGATTGCAATTGCAGGTAAAGGGTCTGCGGTTGTCAATGCCACCAGACTTCAGTCATACCTTGAACAAATACAGACGCTTCTCTTACCCGAGCCGTATCAATTTCCAAACGGTTTCCAGACAGCTTTCGATATTCTCAATAATCCTACAAGAACCGAAGCTGAGGAATTGAGAAAACAACTCCTCGCCACGGAATTGAATCACGTATCGGGTCACGGAATTTTCGATACAGATCCAGAGCTGCAGCTTGTGATCATCGGCTGGTGCGAATCGTTGTTAGCAAGTGCTGGGGGTGCAAGCAGTGCTGGTAGTCAGAATATAGCTCCGACTGCTGCTGCATCAAGCGATCTCTCTGGTGCTATAGCTGTTTGTAGAGCAGTCAGCTCGAACGGCGGTGGGGGAGATTTCTAAAAAATAATCTCCAGGTCTAAAGATTGATAACACAGGGAGAGCACACTGCTCTCTCTGTTGTTTTAAGGGGAAGGCTTGGTTGAAAATATTGGACTGTAATTCACTTTGCTAAGTACCGCAACGCCAAGACTGTGATATCATCAAACTGTGAAGTACCTGTCGAAAATGATTTTACTTCCCTGAAAACACCTTGCACAATCTCAGTAAGCGAAAAGCCGTTCACTTGATGCAAGAAATCTTCTAAGCGTTGATTTGAAAATTCATTGGCATTTCCATCCATTGCCTCTATCACACCATCAGTGTAGAGAAGGAGGCCATCTCCTTGTTTCAGAAAGAGTTGCTTTGAATGAAATTGAGCATTTTCGATTGCACCGAGTGCGTTGCTTCCAGTGGTTTTAAGCATCGCCACATCTCCATTTCCCGTTAAAAGATAAGGATGGTTATGGCCACCGTTGCAGTATACAAGTTCTCCGTTTTGAGTATTAAGGATGCCATAAAAAATGGTGACAAACATTGTCTTAACGCTTTCCCGATAGAGTGCTTTATTCATGGCTTCGAAACACTCACTTGGGGACATTCCTTTGAGAGCAGTCGCTTTCAACAGTGTTCGACTGACTGCCATGAACATTGCTGCAGGCACGCCCTTCCCCGAAACGTCACCGATAACAAATCCTAATCTCTCATCATCAATTAAAAAGAAATCATAAAAATCACCGCCTACTTCACGTGCTGGTGTCATCTCGGCGTAAATTTCAAATTCACTTCTTTCTGGAAACGGGGGAAACTTGCGTGGTAAAATTGAGGTTTGAATTTCTGTTGCAATGTTCAACTCTCTCTGAATCGCTATTAAGTCATCATGGGTTTTTAATGCCTGCTTCAATGTCAACAGTTCTTTTAGTGTTTTATTTATCGTGACCTCGAGATCGTTGAAGTCGATGGGTTTGGTTACAAAATCGAAGGCACCTCGATTCATTGCAACTCGAATATTCCCCATATCACCATATGCGGAAACAATGATAGCTTTTAGAGCCGGGTTGTTGAGTTCATTAAGCTTGAGAAGAAGTGTTAGCCCATCCATCTCTGGCATATTAATATCTGTCAGAATTAGGCTGGTATCAGGATGCTCTGTTATTTTTTTCAACGCCTCGGTACCATTCTGCGCAAAAATGATTTCAAACTCATTCTCACGAATCTGTTTTCTGAATTTCTGGCGTATCAGCAATTCCAGATCAGGCTCATCATCCACTACTAACATTTTTATGGCCATTCTATCACTTCCATGACTTCTTAATTTCGTTTGTTATCAACTAACATTAACTTCACACAGAATCCATCGACGTGAAATTAACCTTTAGGAAGAGCAATGATGAATTCGGCAAACTCTCCTTCTTTCGTGTCGACCTTAATATCGCCGTTATGCTCTCGGACAATGATATCAAACGTAAGTGACAATCCTAAACCGGTTCCCATACCAGTTGGTTTAGTTGTAAAAAAGGGATTAAATATCTTTTCTAAAATATTTTTCGGAATGCCGATACCATTATCTCGTATACGGATCTCGACCTTTTCGCCAAGATTTTTTGTACTTACCTGTAGTGTAGGTGAAAACGTATCTCCCTGAACTTTTCTTTTTTCATTTGCAGCATAGCACCCATTGTTGACAATATTAATAAACGCCCGGCTGAGGTTTTGAGGAAAAACGTTTACAAGGCCGATAGTTTGATCGTACGAGGATTCTATCTTCACATTGAATGAACGATCCGCCGCACGTAATCCATGGTAGGCAAGATTGACATGCTCTGCTAAGAGTGCATTTATATCTGTTAATTCTTTTTCACCAGCTTTACCACTCGAATGGGAAAGCATTCCTTTAACAATGCTATCGGCACGTTTACCATGTTCATTTATTTTTTGAACGTTCTGCTCCAGGTCGTTTAAGATTTCTTCAACCACTTGGGCATTCTTTAGATCCAGTTTATCTTTTTGTTGTTTGATTTCGTTGCGGAGTTCTTTAGTTAAATCTATTGAGAGTGCAGAGAAATTGTTCACGAAGTTCAGTGGATTTTTGATTTCATGTGCTATACCTGCTGTCAGTGAACCCAGTGATGCTAATTTTTCTTGTATAATGAGTTGTTCTTGAGTTTTAATAATTTCTTGGTTTTTTTGTTCTAATTCTTTATTAGATGAAGCCAATTGATCTGCCTGCAATCGGATTTTATCTGCTTTCTGGTTAACTTCATGAGTGCGTTGTTCTACCGTCTTTTCCAACTCCTGGCTCCTCTTTTCGAGCCCCTTAACTCGATGTCTGTGAACAACATTCGCACCTGCACCGACAATAATTAGAAATGATAACATCGACCACCACCTGAACCACCACGGCGGTTGAACAGAAAACATGTATGCAAGGGATTTTTCAGTCCATACTCCATCATCATTGGAAGCAATTATTTCAAATGTATATTTATTAGGAAATAAAAACGCAGCCAAGTTTGTGTAGCGAATTTGAACTTCAGACTTTTCCTCCGACCAATCTTCATCATACCCAACAAGTCGCGTTCGGTAACGGACAAGTTTTTCATTAGCAAAACTGAGTGCAGCATATTCAAACACGATTTCGTTGCTGCTGAGTTCTTCCTTTAAAGATGCCTGGTTGAGACGCAGAATAGGAAGAACCGAATTTGATTTATCCAAATCAGGTTTGTACACCGATAATCCCTTCGCCGTCCCGAAATACACTGCTCCATTCTCTTTAAGAAACACTGATCCAGATGCCCACACTTCGTTATCAACAAGACCATCCTGTTTAGTAACGACCCGAATAATTTTTCTTGATTTTGGATCAATTTCTGCTAAACCACCATTTGTTCCTACCCAGAGGGATCCCGTGACAGGCGAGAACATCATACTGGTTATATTGTTTGCTTTGAGACCATCATTGATAGTCAAGTGTGTTGTCATTTTAAGTGGAGATCCTTCAAGCACAACCAACCCCTCAAACGTCCCTACCCATAATGCCCCATCACGCCAGAGCATAGTTTCAATTTGGTTAGATGGAAAACCTTTTGATTTATTACATACCGGCTCAAAAATAGAAGCTATAATCTCTCTGCCAAATTTTCCCCCACCTGACCCTAATTGAAACTCAACATCTTGAGATTTTAGCTCTTGCAACTGTAAAAGGGTAATCGAAATTGTACTTCTGAAGAGGCCCCCATCTCTGGTTCCTACCCATAATTTCCCTTCACCATCAAATGCTACCGTATTAAAAAATGTTGAGGGAAGTCCTGATGTAGCTCGAAAAACGAACCACTGATTTTCCACAAGACAGTAGATACTCTGGTAGCCCGGAAACCAAAGACTCTCAACCGTTTTTGCTTCACTGCTGCTAATGACTAACGGCAATGCTTTGCAAACGTAAATGGTGTTGTTACGGTAATTGGCAACTACAGCTTTTTTATTGAAGAGTGTTATGTTTTGAACAAGACGCGAATAAGGTGGTGGTACTTTCGGATCAAATGAAACACAATTTATTCCAGCCAATGAACCGATCCATAATCTTTCCTTTTCATCGATAGTAAGACTATTGACATAATTATGCCGCAAGCCGCGGTCACTCTGGATTGTTTCGACATTCCCATCATCCTTAATAAATGTTACTCCACCTCCAGATGAGCCAATGATGATTGCGGGAGATTGCAAAATTTTGTTTGTAACAATAACGGCGTTAATTTCAGGATTGGGTAAAAAAGGTTTTTCGCCAACATGAGATGTTGCCGAATACGTGATAAACGCAGGATAATTAGCTCTCAGCTTTGAGACGCCGCCTGATTGTGCAAACCAGATATTTCCTTCTCTATCCTGAAGAATATTACTTACATTGTCATTGAGCAAACCATTTTTCTTGGAATAAATAACACGTAACGATGGAGTGGTGTTACGAGGGATGTCCTCTCGTTCGTACATCAGTTTCATTACTCCAGACCCACCACTTGCCACCCAGAGTGTTCCACCTTTTTCATCGGTGATACTGCTAATTCGATCTTTAAAATATTCACTAACCACTTCGATGTTATACTGACCTGTTCCTTCTATCAACCGCCAAAGTAATCCAGTGCGACAACCTCCCCATAGAATCCCATATCGACTTTCGAAGAGAACATCTGTATTCTCTCGAGGAATTTTATCCTTCTCATTAAGAACTTCAAATTTGTGTGAATTAGTTTTAAAGATGAGTAAATCTCCTCCTCCAATACCAACCCATACAGCGCCATTTTTTCGAACTGTGATTGAGCGAATATCCTTGTTTTTCTTTTCACTATAAATATCTGTCGTTACTGTATCAACAACTGCCGAGGATAAATCACTACAGCGATAGCGGATAATTCCATGCTCTCGTGTTCCAACCCAAATTACTCCACTCGAATCAACGGCTATACGATTTTCGATGATTGTGGTATTAACAAGTTGCGTTGTTCCAATGGTAGAAGTAAAGTGAATGCGGCTGTTGCTTCCGTATTCATTCAATGGCTTTTCTGAAACAACCAATCCCGCATTGGATCCAACCCACAACCTTCCGAACCGATCTTCCAACACCTGCCTTACGGTAAGGTCAGGCAATCCGTCTTCGACAATGTAGTGATCAAGCTTATGTCCATCATATCGAACTAAACCTGAAGAATAAATCACCATCCAGATGTAACCTAAGCGATCTTGATAAATGGTGCGTACGTCAGCCGATGGTAATGGATTGAGTTCATTATCTTTAGTGTAGTGCGTGAAAGGGAGATCCTGGCTGTAGCCTAGCTCTGCCATCAAGATGAAAAGCATTGAGAGAACTATTAAGGCAAGAAGTCTCATATATTCGTTATGTTCATGATGATAAACATGCATTTCTATTTATTTCGTTTCTGTTAAATCTGATTCTCATTTAAAAATCAATATGTCCTTAACAATCAATCGCAAGAATATACAAGCTTATTGGATAAAAGTCAACAAAAAAAACTTTTTATAAATAAAGCGAAACATGTTGTCTCCATAGTCTAAAAAGTGTGGTAGCCGCAATTTTTAGATTGCGTTTTTCAACATCCTTCGCAGACATAAAGTCTGCGGCTACCAGAATAATTTACTTTTAAGACAGCCCCTTATTTTTTGATTTGGCTGAAAAATATTTTAAATTCAATTTCTCAATATCCCCAAAGGTGTCATTTTGAGCAAATCTGATAAAGATGTAAAAAATATTCTCAGTCGGCTTGATACATTAGCATACAATCTATGGTGGAGCTGGAATCCACGGGCGCAAGCTATATTCGAGGAATTTTCCCCTCTAATCTGGGAAGCCACTAATCATAACCCTATAGCTGTACGCAAACAATTTTCTGAGACTGAGTTGCGCGCGCGGTTAGGTGATAAAGATTTTCTGAGACGACTGTTAGAGGTTTTAGATGCTTTTGATAAGTACATGCAGCACAAGCCGTATATCCTTACAGAACGAACAGGTAAAAAACAAACAAATCCAGTAGCATATTTCTGTGCCGAGTTTGGCATACATGAATGTCTTCCGTTTTATTCCGGTGGACTCGGTGTACTTGCAGGTGACCATGTGAAGTCGGCAAGCGACCTTGGCTTACCATTGGTTGGTGTTGGATTGTTCTATCGCCAAGGGTATTTTCAACAGCACATAGACCCAGGAGGAGGTCAGCAGGAAAATTTCCCAACTACCGATCCATCTAATATTCCTGTAGAATTAGTAATGGATGAATCAGGAAAACCCTTAATTTGCACCGTTACAATCGGGAACGGCATTGTCCATTTTCAAGGATGGAAGATAAATGTCGGGAGATGCCAAATTTATCTGCTCGATACCGATGTTCCTGAAAACGAAGACCACTTCCGCGGTTTAACGCATCTTGCCTATGGCGGTGATATAAATACAAGAATCAGACAGGAGATAATTCTTGGAATTGGAGGTGTTCGTTTTTTAAAAGCGCTTGAAATCGAACCGGCAGTATATCATATGAATGAAGGTCACGCTGCATTTCTTACTTTAGAATTATTAAGAGATCAATTAGTTAAAGGTGTCCCAAAAAATAAAGCAAAACAAGCAGTACGCGATAAATGCATATTTACTACACATACACCCGTTCCAGCCGGACACGATCGTTTCCCAGCCGACTTAATCGAATTTACGCTCAAGCCATTTGCCGATTGGATGAAAGTTTCGATCAAAGAGTTGATGCGATGCGGCCAAACTATGAGTACCGAAGATTCGGGTGAATTTACAATGACAATCCTTGGTTTGAAATTATCTAGGGCGGCGAATGCTGTAAGTGCAAAACACGCGGATATATCACGATTGATGTGGCTCGATCTTTATCCAGGCGCAAAATCGAAAAAGGTTCCTATCGGACATGTGACTAACGGTGTGCATATCCCGAGCTGGACAATACACAGGTCATGGGAATTTTGGGAACGGCACAATTCGCACAAATGGAAAGATCATTTGAACGATCCAAAGTTTTGGCAGCACGTTACAAATCCAAAAATAGTTTCCGATGAGGAGCTTTGGGCACTAAGGTACGAGCTTCGCCGCACACTTATTGAATTCATACGATCCAGAGCGCGCCAGCAGAAAGCGCTCGGAGGTCCAGCAGGAGAGGATGCTCTTTACCGTTTATTGTCATTCGATACATTAACTATCGGCTTTGCACGTCGGTTTGCACCATATAAACGAGCACTTCTTCTGTTCTCCGATATCGCAAAAGCGCAAGAGATATTCGATGACCCCCATCGTCCGATTCAGATAATATATGCAGGTAAAGCCCATCCACGGGATAATGACGGTAAAGAATTCCTCCGGCATGTAATCAATGTAACGCACCAGCATCCATTCTTTGGGAAAGTTATCTTTCTCGAAAATTATGATATGAATATCGCACGCCATATGATTGCCGGCTGTGATGTTTGGCTGAATACACCGCGCCGTCCGCTTGAGGCGAGCGGCACAAGTGGTCAGAAGATTGCAATAAACGGAGGTTTGCACTTGAGTATTCTTGATGGTTGGTGGAGGGAAGCTTACAATGGTAAAAATGGATGGGCGATAGGTGAGAAGGTAAAAGATAATACAACGCCGGAAGAAATAGATAGAAGAGATGCAGAATCGTTATATCAGTTATTGAGTAACGAAGTAATTCCGCTATTCTATCAGCGCGATAAGAATGGAATTCCAAGGAAATGGATCGAGAAGATGCGAATTGCAATGCGAACAATCATACCTGTTTACAACACACACCGGATGGTGACGGAATATACCAAGAAGTACTATTTCCCCAAAAAAAGATAGTTAGTGCAATATGAAAAAGTAATTTATTTTTTACTTTTCGATATCCACGATTTGTTCCTGAAACTTATCCTCGAATTGAATCTTTAAGATTTTTGTTTTTACATTGTAAATCCAATTCCGATCACCTTCAGAAAGAATTACTTTATCGAGCTTTACAAAAGATGGTTTAGTTTTTACATCGTGAAGCTGAATAATAATTGATCGATTCAGCGGACGATAACTTCCCTCAGGATTCGAGATGCTGATCTCATATCCATCGGATTTGGTTTTCAAGTTAATGTTGCGAAGGCAAAATTCATTTTTTAGATAGTTGAAAGATAAACCATCATCTTCGTACAGTATTGTTGAAGCTTCCGCCGCCGGGTAAATCTCAAGGGTCAAAGAATCGATTGGCTCTTCACTGATGTACTGAACTACATGCTGTGTTGGAATAATGGAGCCGGCTTTTACAAAAAGCGGAATACGCTCAAGAGGTGCATCAATATTGATTGAATTCGGTCCGATATATTTTTCATCAGTCCAATAATTATACCATTCACCCTGCGGTAATCTGACGTCTCTTTTTTTCTGTCCTTCCCACAAAACTGGTGCAACAAGAAATGCATCACCGAACAGAAATTCAGTAGCATCCGAGTACGTTTCTTTATCGTCAGGATATTCAAAAAATACTGGTCGCATTATTGGTGTACCATCTTTATGTGCTTTGTAGAATTGAGTATAAATGTAAGGGAGAAGTTTGTATCGCAGCTCAATTGATTTTCGATTGATAGATTCATAATGTCTGCCATACGACCAAGGTTCCTGATCTTTACTGCCATATTCGGTGTGTGTTCGCATTAGTGGAGAGAATGTCCCAAGTTGAAGCCATCTCGTATAAAGCTCACCGCTCGGACTTCCAACGAATCCACCTATATCGGTTCCCACGAAAGGTTGCCCAGAAATACTAAGATTCAAACACATCGGCACTGCCATCTCCAGGTGTTCCCATGTACTTATGTTGTCACCAGTCCATGCTGCTGCATAACGATGACCGCCTGCATAATTCGCTCTGGTTAAAACGAACGGTCTCTCATTCGGTTGAAGTTTAAGTACGCCTTCATACGTCCCACGTGCCATCTGCATCCCATAGATATTGTGGTTCTTGCGATGGTCTGTTTTTAATCCATTGTCGTAATTAATCACGTTCAAGTCGAATGTTTTATTTGGAGTATCGAAGACCGATGGTTCATTCATGTCATTCCAAAATCCTTTTATACCTACATCAATCAATCCTTGATATAGCGAACCCCACCATTCGCGAGTTTCTGGTCGAGTGAAATCTGGAAACACACATTCGCCGGGCCACACTTTTCCAATGAAAGGTTTGCCATCTGGATACATCACGAAATGATCTCCTTTAACTCCTTCATCGTAAACCCAATAACCTTTTTCACTTTTAATTCCCGGATCGATGATTGTTACAATTTTGAAACCATCTTTTGCCAGATCACCAACCATTTTCTTCGGGTCAGGAAATCGACTTTTATCCCAGGTAAAGCATCGGTAACCATCCATGTAATGGATATCCAGGTATATGACATCGCATGGTATTTTCTTCGTTCGGAAGTTTGATGCAATCTCACGTACTTTCGATTCGGGATAGTAACTCCAACGGCACTGCTGATATCCGATTGCCCATTTAGGAGGCAAAGGCATATTACCGACGAGCTTAGAGTATTTTCCCAAGACATCTTTCGGTTTAGGTCCGTAGATAAAATAGTAGTTCAGTTCTCCATCAATTGCACCAAATGAATATTGGTTCGGGTTTTCTTTTCCCATGTTGAAGAATGAATAATATGTATTATCAAAAAAGATGCCGTATGTTTTCCCTTTCCTGATCGCATAAAAGAATGGAACTGTTTGATAAAGCGGATCAGTATCCGCTTTGTAAGCGGGTATGTCAGAATTCCACATTGAATATACTTTTCCTTTTTTCTGGAGTGCACCCGCCTTTTCACCAAAACCAAAATAATACTCTTCATTCGGCATCGTTTTCCAGATTGTAACTTCATTTCCCGACCATGCCATCCCTTTTGACGGTTCATCCTGGTTGATCATTGAACCTTCTGTATCGTAAAAAGATAAGCGATAGGGTGACTTTTTTATTTTAAGGGAAAGCATCGAAGTCGTGATAAAAATATCGTCGTTTATTTCCTTTATCTCGAAGTTTTGATCTTCAAATCCTCCTGCAATAACCGCCCAAGAGCTATCCGGCATGAAGATTCCATCTTTTGCCATTCTGATTCGTATGACGTCCGGTTCAAGAATAATGATCTGAACAACGGCTGGCTTTGTAAAAATTTTAATTCCATCTTTTAAGCGTTCGAATCTATCAATATTACCGATAGAATGCCACTGGCTATAAGATATAGCAGTAGAAAGGATCAATAAAAGAATGATGCGGCATGATATAATGAACTTGTTAATTTTCATTTGCTGGTAACCTCCAAAAGAAATATGATCATAATATTAACTAAACATTATAAAGTTTTTCCAGTTGAATTATCGAAGAAATGTAATTTTGAAGTATCGAAATAAAGGTCAGACATTTTTCCAGTTTCTGGTTTGATATCTGCCGCAATGCGAGAAATGTATTGCGTTGATGATTGTATGAGTGTGAAGTAGACAAAGATTTCATTTCCGACTGGTTCAGTAATCTGAATCAATGCTGGTATTTTATAAGCATAATCATTTTGGGGTTTAATTGAAATATGTTCAGGACGAATGCCAAGTGTTACCTCGCAAAGTGAGAGTCGTTCAAAATCTCGAGGATGAATCGGTAATGAAAAATGCTTTGAAGTCTCCTCAAATAATAAGGTATCCAATTTAATTAATCTGCCGTCAAAGAAATTCATAGTTGGACTTCCAATAAATCCGGCAACGAACTTGTTAGCCGGCTTGTTATATATCGATAGTGGCGAATCAACTTGCTGGACAATACCTTTGTGCATCACAACTATCCGATCTCCCATCGACATTGCCTCGATCTGATCGTGTGTCACGTAGATCATCGTTGTTTCGATTTGTTTGTGAAGTCTAGAGATTTCGGTTCTCATCTGAACACGAAGGTTCGCATCGAGATTGCTCAGAGGTTCATCGAACAAAAATACTTTTGGTTTGCGAACAATTGCTCTACCAAGTGCAACGCGCTGTCGTTGGCCGCCGGAAAGTGCTTTAGGTTTCCGCTCCAGCATTTCCTCGATACCAAGGATACTTGCTGCTTGATGAACTCGTTGTTGAATTTCTTGTTTGGGATATTTACGCATCTTTAGCCCGAAAGCGAGATTTTCATACACCGACATGTGGGGATAGAGTGCATAATTTTGAAATACCATTGCGATGTCTCTATCCTTCGGTGGAACATCGTTCACGATTATGTCATCAATGAAGATTTTACCTTCAGTAATTTCTTCCAAACCAGCTATCATCCGAAGTGTGGTTGATTTACCACATCCGGAAGGACCTACAAGAGCGATAAATTCCTTATCTTCGATTATTAGATTGACATCACTTACAACCGTGCTATCATCGTATTTTTTGGAGACATGTTCTAACCAGACACTGCCCATAAAAAATGTTATAATGATTATTAAATATAACTCTGATAAATATACTTACTCCTTCATCGAAACTCAAGTATTCATGAAATATTTATTTTGCATAAAATGTAAGAGTATATGATTTTGAGGTTATTAATTAAAATAATATCTTATATTTGATGGATACGAAAAAATACCTCATAGAAACTCGACAAAAATTATCAGAGACTTTATCACGACATAAAGGGAAACAAAGTCGTTATTCTGTCCCGAACATCTGGATTGCAGGGAAACAGAATGCCATAAAACTCCAGCTAATTAAAATCAATCCTCCCAGCTTTTATTTAAATGCTATTGATCATATCATCAATCAAAAGCAAACACCAATCATAAAAGGTCATGGTGGCAAGTGGACAAACAATGCGATCGTTTATAACATGTTTGTGCGAACAACATGCGCATTCGATCATAATGGAAATGGTACGCTGGATTTGCCAGTGAATGCAGAAGGGTGGAGGGAAACGGGAACATTTCTGAAAGCAACCGTTATTCTGCCTTATGTAAAATCGTTAGGTGCTAATACAATCCATCTTCTTCCGATTACATCGATTGGTTTGGATGGAAATAAGGGCACGCTCGGTTCCCCATATGCAATTAAAAATCCTTACAAACTTGATCAAAATCTAAACGAGCTAAATGCTAGACTGATTATTGAGGAAGAATTCAAACTTTTTATGCACGCGGCACATCATCTTGGCATCAGGGTAGTTGTTGAATTTGTCTTCCGTACTTCATCGAAAGAAAGCGAATGGATAAAAGAACACCCTGAGTGGTTTTATTGGATTAAAGATAAAATCAAAGATCGTAAGTTGCATCATCATGACGAGACAGAGTACGGTAATCCAATCTTCACTGATGAAGAACTGAAAAATATTCTACGCGACGTTGAGAATGAGAAGTACGATGATTTAATTCCACCTCATAAGATTTATCGTGAGATGTTTACTACTCCACCGAAACCAGAAGATGTTAAGCTGGAAAATGGAAGGTACATCGGTAAGCTCGAAGACGGAACACGCGTTCGTATCCCCGGTGCTTTTGCAGATTGGCCCCCCCATGATACTCAACCACCATGGGGGGATGTTACGTATCTAAAAATATACGACCATCCAGATTTCAATTATATTGCATACAATACGATTAGAATGTACGATTCACGTTTAGCGAAACCGGAAAATGTGAACAAATCTCTATGGGAAAAAATTGCCGAGATCATTCCACATTACCAGCATACTTTTGGCATCGATGGCGTGATGATAGATATGGGGCATGCACTGCCGATGGATCTGAAGCAGGATATGATGCGTCGGGCGCGTGGAATCAATCCTGACTTTGCATTTTGGGATGAGAATTTCTCAGTGCATGAGAATAGCAAGAAGGAAGGATATAATGCCGTCATGGGCTATCAGTGGAGCGATCAGCACCATCCTGAGAAATTCAAGAATATGTTAAGAAGATTTTCGACCGAAGGATTCCCACTCCCGTTCTTTGCTATGTCTGAGAGTCATAACACACCGCGTTCGGCAGCACGGGAGGGTGGCATTGTATATTCGAAGTATGCATGGGCATTAAGTAATTTTATTCCAGCAGTTCCATTTATTCACTCAGGATTTGAACTCGGAGAGACTTATCCAATAAATACCGGACTCGATTTCAACAAGGAAGCGTTAAAGAAATATCCATCCGAAACGCTTCCGCTTTTCAGTGAGTATGCATACGATTGGTTGAACATAAACCAGTTCATCGATTGGATTCAAAAGGTATCGGCAGTACGAAAGAAGTATCACGACCTGATTGTTGATGCTTCACCAAATGCATTTATATGGATTGAGACACATCAAAAGGATGTTATTGCGTTTATCAGGAAATCGGATATACAAAAGCATCAGCTTCTCATAATCGCAAATACGAATATGATTGAAAAAACTGATTTACATTTGAAGATTGAAACACATAAGAAAATATTTGATGATCTGCTCTCTGGTAAATCATTTTCAATCGACCATAATACGTTAATTGGTAAGTTGTCCCCAGGTCAGGTATCAGCATGCGAGATCAAGTAAATCTGCTAAACCAAAGGTCCGACTTCTGGCTTAGCAATAACATAATAGAAGTTGGACTTCTACCAGATTGTATATGTGCGGAAGATTTACAATAACGACTGATAGAGTCGAACTCGTCCTAAAAAAATTCAAGGCAGAAGTAGCACTGGGCTTTGAGGGTTATAAACCACGTTACAATGCTGCACCCGGTCAATCGGTTCCGGTTATCGTATCGAAAGATGGCAAACGGTATCTTACAAATATGTTTTGGGGATTCATTCCACCCTGGGGAGAGAAGAATAACGGCTCAACTACTTCGCAAGCAAACATCAGAGATGATACAATCGAAAGGAATAGTTTCTTCCGAGAACGATTGCTAACCAGTCGCTGTATTTTTGTTGCTGACGGATTTTATGAGTGGAAGAAACCGAAAGGATACGAGCATCTTGTGAGGGGTGAAAAATTACCAAAAGGTGTAATGAAAATCCCTTATCGTATAATCATGAAAAATAAACAACCCTTTGCGCTTGCCGGCTTGTGGCGTTCAATTGAGGTTGATGAAAAGAAAATTGTTACTGCGGGTATTATAACAACTCGACCGAACCAATTGATGGCACCTATCCACAATCGTATGCCAGTGCTTTTGAGCGACAATGATTTAAAGTTCTGGCTTGAAACAGGTGTGAAAGATTTCGAAACACTCTACGATTTGTTAGATCCATATCCTGAAAATGAAATGTATGCATACATTGTTTCGTATACTGTAAATAACAGTAGGGATGATACGTCGGCATGTATTGAACCGGTATTATAATTAACCACAGATTACACGGAGACTGCACGGATACCCATCAGTGGCAATCTGTGACAATCCGTGGTTAAATAGAACGTCGGCTTTCGTTTCTGTATCTTACCAACTTTATAATAACTTCTTAACTTCTCCAGATCGTACCTGAAAGGAGAGAGGAGCGTTTCAATTGCCTTCAGCAATAGCTCTGTGTACTTTTCAATGTCGTACCCATCCTCGTGCTGGTAGGTGAGCAAGCTTTTTGCCTTTTGTGGATCGCGCTTTCCGGTCTGGTCAACAATAACATATTCAATGACTTCACCTGCCTGAATGTTTACACCAAACTGTGCAAGCTCACGCACAACCATTGCGTTGACATTATTGTTTGCATATTCACCAGCATCTTTTTGAACTCTTCGCCTAAGCACCAACTCTCTCGGATCAACATTACCAGCACGCAGCTCACGAAGGTAAAATCCTGCCTCCTGTAAAAGCTGAGGCACTAATTCTTGAACATCGGAAATACTTTTTGCTCCAGAAAGCATCTCAAGCAATCGTGCCTGCATCTTCTTAACGTAAGGCGGTGAATCTTTTTTTCGTGTCTCAATGCCGCGCATTTTTATTTCACCGTGGTCGTACCAGCCAACGTACTTTTGCGCCGCTGGAATTCCGGGATCAATTTTTGAGCTTGGGAAGAGAATCCAATTGTAAATTCCTTCCAAAGAAATATTAACTCCGATAACATCCTTAATCTGCATGGAAAGCTTTTCATAATCCTTGTGAGTTGCGCCATGTTTTTTTAACCACAGGCAATCGATAATAGCGTGGACGAGGTGATAGCCGTTTGCCTCGGCAATCTCTTTGGCGGTAAGGAGCGCCTCTCGTGAAAAAGCGTTTACAGATTCGTGTGCTTCAATCCGTCCGAAGCGGGCGTTCTTGTATCCAAGATAACCGAAGCATGTAACGAGCATCCACTTCAGCGCATTTTGGCGGCGCTCATACTTCTGGTGCTCGGCAAGTGTTATTGCGGCTTTCTTACGTGCTTTGTAATAAGCGCGCTTTTCAAGAACGGGCTTGAGCGTTATTGGTACAATCCCGCGCCGCTTCTCGCAAATTGTGTAACCAAGCTCCGGCACTTTGTTGTTGTGACAACATCGGCAATTTATGGTTTCAGGACTTATATTGTGCATCTCCATCAAGCTTGGATACATGCTGGCGAAATCAAGCTCGGCAACATTTTCGTGATAACCAAGCTCAGGCATAAAGACGAGTCCACCGCGATCACTCAACAATAATTCATCCGCAGTTTTGAAATCCTCGCCTTCTTTTTTCTCTGCAGGGATGAGGATGTTGTTCCGATATGCATAACTCATCTGCATACTCGCCAGTCCGGTGCCTATTGCCGCACGCGATTGCTTTTGCATCGGCAGTTGTGTAAGTCGCGCAAGCTCTATGACGCCTTCGATATCTGATTCACCCATGATGAAACTATTTTCAGAATCCATGTGCCAACGTCCTGCCAGCATAAAAGCAGCATCGCGGTGGATTACTTGCCCGTACGTCCAATAACTTCGCTCTTTGGTATGGAAATACCCCTGCGATTGATCGCGGTTCAATAAAAGCGGAATATAGTATTTTACCGATGCATTTAGAAGTGTTGGGAAGAGTGTCGCATCACCCCACGAGGAGATTATGATGTCGGGGTCGTAATTGTATAGGTGCCAGTTGATAGAATTGAGCACTTCCTCAGGATCGTTCTGTTCGATGGCGTAGGTTCTGCCCTCATAATTAAGCTCGAGGTTCAAGGAGCGGGAGAACTTTGTTGAGAACTCTGTGTTATGCAATTGCATAATGCGTAGGTCAGGGACTTTGTAATTGCACGCATCAAATTTATCTTCAACAATGATTTGTTTTAGGATGTTGTTTTCGTCAATGCGAAATTCACATCGGGCGAGAGGGAAAACCTGCCGGTCGTACAAGTACATTTGTGCAACAGGGATGTTGCTGTTGTAGAAAACGAAGTGAGGGAAGAATTTCTGAAACGTCCACACGCAGTTGTTCAGTTGAAGCGGATTGTGGACGGTAATCTTGGTAACTTCCCACTCTTCACCGGAAAATAACTCAAGTTTTTTCTCTTTACCAATTGTTACTGGAAGTTTGAAACGTTGAGCAAGAGGCACAACTCGTTTCACGTCGCAAGCATCAAGTTTCAAATAAAATGAGGGATGGAATGGATCAAAGCAGCGATATGCTTTACCATTGTCTCCGATTATCCAGATGACCATGCCGCCGCGGGCGGGGTAGAGGTCGAAGAAAAAGCCCTGTAAACGGTGGGTGGTGAGTTGTGAGTTGTGAGTTGTCATATGATTAAGTCAAAATGCAAAAATAAAAAGTAAAAAAGTTGCTCTCTGCTCTATGTCCTAAGCTCATCACTGGCAATGGATATTGCTTCATCACTCCATTTCTCCTATACTCCATCTCTCTGGTTTCCAGTTCTTCTCTCAAGTGATCTCATTTTCTTGTACATTTCAAGCATCATTGCCATCAAAATTGTTTCCATCGGGAGTTCGTTTGCCAAGAAAGCACCAGCAGCAAGATGAAGCTTCGGTGCACGCCACAGTTCATCAAATAATTGCTGGTCTTCTTTTCTCAGCCCTCTACGAAATTTGCTCCATGCGTCTCTATTTTTATCGATGACGAGCGTGAAGGTGTCGTTGTTTCGCCCCATAATTGTTTTCTCCTTTCTTCTTTCAGTTGAAACCCATTTTCATTTATCTCTAAGATTGCTATATCATCCACTGCACTTTTTACAAGTTGGAAAAGATTTTCTTTGCCCTTTGGCGGATCAACCACTTCAATATCAGCGATAAGAACATGGATATTTTTCTTCACTAATTCTTTGAGTGTGTGCATGATGCGTTGTAAACTTTGAAGGCACTCGTGCGGTTTCACTTGCTCGTCATAGTAGGTATCCAATAATCCCAAAATAACCACAATGCGACACGAATGGATTGCAAGAAAGCGTAGGAGTTTTGTTGTAATTGCCGCTTCGGTTTGAAATGCCGTGAACGAGCGGGTGATATGCGTTCGATGCAGTAAAGTTTTCGCCGGAATGCCAAGATACGTTGCAACCTTCGATAGTGTATAGCTGTTGAATCGCACTGCTCCGTCTATGACTGCAATTGGTTGTTGTGTTGCACTGCCGATAATAAGCCCTGCTGTGAAGACACCCGAGTGTCCGTGCAGTAAGTGGAACTTAGCCGGTTGTGTCTGAAATTGCCGAGCAACAATGCTGAACTCAGCAATCGGTTGAAGCTCGGCAGTATGTGTGAGTTTGTTTAACATTTAGCAGTTCAAATTTCTATTATATGATACGACATATTTGTCTATTTGTCAAGTAGTAAATAGATAAAAATGTCTCTTTAACTTTGTTTCATTGAAACCCATTGGGTTGATAACCTTTTGGTTCGTAACTTTGAAAAGTATCCCAGAATTTGTATCTTTGACCAGGATTAGCATGATTATCACGATTATTAGCCAAATATCAGGTGGATGAAATATGAAAACGAATGATATGGATGAGATAAAATCTGCAAAGAAATCTTGGTCCAATAAAGTAAGTAAAATTAAAAGTCTGCCATTAAAGTTCACAACAGTTTCAGGTGAGCCAATCGAGATGCTCTATACACCTGATGATATTGCACATATCAATTATCTTACCGATATCGGTTTTCCGGGTGAGTTTCCGTACACACGAGGAATTCATTCCAACATGTACCGTGGTCGGCTCTGGACGATGCGGCAGTTTGCCGGTTTTGGTACACCAGAGGATACGAACGAACGGTATCATTATCTCCTCAAACATGGACAAACAGGTCTCTCCGTTGCATTCGATCTTCCGACACTTATGGGGCGCGATGCTGACGATCCACAGGCGCAGGGTGAAGTTGGAATTTGCGGTGTAGCTATTAGCTCGCTTGCCGATATGGAAGTTCTCTTTAAAGGTATAAACCTTGCTGATGTATCAACATCGATGACTATCAATGCACCAGCAGCAATGCTTCTTGCATTTTATATTGTTGTTGCTTCAAAACAGGGGGCAAAACCAGAACAACTTCGTGGAACAATTCAAGCCGATATCTTAAAAGAATACATCGCACAAAAAGAATGGATATATCCTCCACATCCTTCCATGCGTATCATTACCGATATGTTTGAGTATTGCACGCGTGAGATGCCGCAGTGGAATCCGATCTCCGTGAGCGGCTATCACATCCGCGAAGCCGGTTCAACTGCTATCCAAGAACTTGCATTCACACTTGCCGATGGATTCGCTTATGTTGAAGCCGGAATTGCAAAAGGTTTAGATGTTGATGAATTTTCACCACGCTTATCATATTTCTTCAATTCGCATCTCGATTTTTTTGAGGAGATTGCAAAATTTCGCGCAGCCCGACGTATATATGCTAAACACATGAGGTATAAGTATGGTGCAAAAAATCCGCGCTCGTGGATATTACGATACCACACTCAAACAGCAGGATGTTCTCTTACCGCGCAACAGCCCGAGAATAATATCGTCAGAACTGCTTACCAAGCACTTGCAGGAGTTTTGGGTGGAACGCAATCTCTCCACACGAATTCTATGGATGAAACATTAGCACTACCTTCAGAAAAGGCAGTTAAAATTGCACTTCGCACACAACAAATTATCGCTCATGAAATCGGAGTAACTAACACAATCGATCCGCTTGCCGGAAGTTATTTTGTTGAAGCACTTACTGATAAAATGGAAAAAGGGGCTGAGGCATATTTCGAGAAAATTGAAGCACTTGGTGGTGTAATCCCCGCAATTGAAGCCGGTTTTTTCCAGCACGAAATCGCTGATGCTGCCTATCGTTATCAACTGGAATTTGATAGGAAAGAAAAGATCATTGTTGGTGTTAACGATTATGTAGAAGAAAATGAAAAGATCGAAATTCCGATTTTATATATACCTCCCGAAGTCGAAATAAAACAAAGGGAACGGCTGGCACAAGTTCAGGCGAGTCGTGACCAGCAAAAAGTTATTGAAACCCTCGATGCACTTCGAATAGCAGCGGATGAAGGAAAGAATCTTATGCCGCCGCTTATCGAATGTACAAAAGCGTATGTTACGCTTGGTGAAATGTGCAATACGCTTGCGGAAGTGTTTGGTGTTTATGAAGAACCGGCGGTGTTTTAAAATTGAATAATTCATTCGTATACATACTAAGCTCAATGAGGTTCCAGCAGTGGATCAAGAATTTCTTTATCTTTGCCGCATTAATATTTTCTGCAAATCTTTTCAATGTTCAAGACCTGCTGCTTACAATACTCGGCTTTATCTTATTCTCCATTGCCGTCAGTGGTGTGTACATATTTAACGATATTATTGATCTCGAAAAAGACAAACTCCATCCACTAAAAACCAGACGCCCGCTTCCATCGGAAAAATTATCCGTTAAAGCAGCAGCTATTGCTTCATTTATTCTTGTATTGATTGGTCTTCTGGGTGCTTTTATTTTAAAGACTGAGTTTGGTGTGGTCTTATCAATTTACGTGATAATAAATGTTTGGTATTCTTACCAATTGAAAAGTATCGTTATTTTAGATGTCATGACGATAGCAACTGGCTTCGTCCTTCGTGTGATTGGTGGTGCTGTGCTTATTGGTGTCCCGACATCAGAGTGGCTGATTATTTGTATGGTATTACTCTCTTTGTTTTTAGGATTTAGTAAACGACGCCACGAAATTTTAATTCTGGAAAACCTTGCAAATACGCATCGGTCGGTGCTACAGCACTATAATCCATATTTTCTTGACCAGATGATCGGAATTGTTACGGCAACTACGGTAATGTCGTATGCGTTGTATACGATTTCGGAAGAAACAATACATAAATTTGGAACGAAGCACCTGATTTATACAGTTCCATTTGTACTTTATGGAATATTCCGATACCTATATCTTGTTCATAAAAAAGAGGAAGGTGGCAATCCAACAAAAGTGGCTTTAACAGATCTACCGCTACTTGTCAATATCGTTTTGTGGATAGTAACTGTCACGATTATTATTTACGTAAAATAAATCATGGCAAAGTCAAAAGTTGCGGTTCTGAAAACCAAATCGGAAACAGTTTTAGTAGACATAGACCAAGCAATGAGATTAGCTGGTGTCCAAGATGCACTTGCAAAAGGCGCGACGACGATCCTAAAAGATAACATCTCATGGCATTTCCCGTTTCCCGCAGCTAATACAACTCCCTGGCAATTAGAAGGAACCATTCGCGCTTTAAATAATGCAGGATATAATGATCAAGTCTGTGTGCAGAATAAAACAGTTGTAACCAATGCATTCAAGGGTGAGGACCTTAATAACTATATTCCGATATTCAAAAAATACAATATACCGGTTTTGTATAATTTCAAAGATAATGACATGCGCTGGATTACTTATACCCCGAAAGCACGGATGCATGTTCTTTCATGCATTTATCCTGAAGGTATCAAGATTCCTGATTATTTTTTGGGTAAGAATATTGTTCATTTGCCTACAGTCAAATGCCATATTTATACCACTACCACCGGTGCAATGAAAAATGCTTTTGGCGGCTTGCTGAATACCAAACGACACTACACTCATTCATGGATTCATAAAACGCTTGTAGATCTATTAGCCATTCAGAAAGAAATTCATTCAGGTATATTTGCGGTGATGGATGGAACGACTGTTGGAAATGGACCCGGACCCCGCACAATGTATCCTGTTGTGAAAGATTATATACTCACAAGTGCCGATCAGGTTGCAATCGATGCAGTTGCTGCGAAAATGATGGGTTTCGATCCGATGAGTATCGAATATATCAATCTTGCTCATGAAGACAAACTTGGAATTGGAGATATCAGAGATATTGAAATTGTTGGCAGTGATATCTCGAATGAATCGTGGGGATTTTCGGTAGGGAATAATGCCGTCAGTTTATTCGGCAACCTTGCCTGGTTTGGTCCGCTAAAATTTATGCAAAAACTATTTTTCCATACTCCAATGGTGCATCTATTTATCCTTGGTTCAGAAATATATCACGATTATTACCGCTGGCCCCTGAAGGATAAAAAAGTTTTTGAAGAATGGAAAAACACAACGCACTGGGGCGAGCTGTTCAAAAAGTATGAGACTGAAGAAGGATGGAAGTGATATACGATGTGCGAGTTGTGAAATAAGATTCGAGATTAAGACGACACAAAATCAATACCACCACACACATTAACTATCAAGCATTAAACATAGTACATTGTCAAATCAGCGTCGGGCAGAAATATTCCTTCTTGTAACAACAATCATCTGGGGAAGTACCTTTGTTATCTCGAAAGCTTTGTTGGATCATGCATCGCCATTATTTTATACCGGCATCAGATTCCTACTCGCTGCGTCTATCGTTTTGATTTTTTATTTTCGTCGAGTGATTGTTATTCCACGTTCGACAATTATCAAAGGGTCGGTTTTAGGGACTTTACTTTTTGTGGGTTTTGCTCTCCAAACAATCGGACTGCAATATACGACTGCCTCTAAGAATGCATTCTTTACCGGCTTGCTTGTAGTACTTACACCCATCGTGCATTTTTTAGTTCAGAAAATTTTTAAGCTCGTCCATAAACCGCTGATGCTGGGTAACATTTTCGGTGTATTCTGTGCAGCAGTTGGATTATATTTACTTACGTCACCAACCGGAGCGGGATTTAACATTGGTGACGCGATGACACTCGGCTGTGCGTTGATGTTTGCAATCTATATCGTCTATCTCGATTATGCATCTGTCGAGCCGGATAAATTGCAGCTAACCTATGTACAATTTTTAAATTGTGGAATTCTCGGTCTCATATCAGCATGGATATTTGAAGATATTAGAATGGAATTCACCGGCGATTTTATTTTCTCACTTTTATATCTTACTATTTTTGCAACAGTAATTGCAATGTGGATACAAAATCATTTTCAAGGCGATACCACCCCAACGCGGGCTGCTGTAATATTCTCTTTAGAACCGGTGATAGCTGCTATATTAGCTTATTCCGTAAGGGGAGAAAATATTGGAACTGTAGGTATTATCGGTGCTTCTATAATAATGGGAGGATTGCTCCTTTCGGAATTTTCAGATGGAATACCGGTATTGAAAAAAAGTATCTTTACAGAGAATCAGTCTTAACTTATCGAAGTTCCGTTCCCGTTTTATGATTGGATATCAAGAACTGAGCCGTTTGCATCATTGATAATGCATAGTTTTTCAAGTTATCAGCTTTTGAACCATTTTCGGATATATAATTTTTCACATCTGAATTTCGGTATTTGTACAGCGATTCGATTCCATTATCCCTAAAAATATAATAATAATCCTGATCAAGACACCCGATCTTGTTGTCGGCACAAAAATACATACAAGGTCTTTTCTCTTTCAGTAGATCAATTCCCATGGTATTATTTATATAGTTTATATTAAGCAACCCCATAACAGTAGGGAAGATGTCGATTTGTCCGCCAACCTGTTCGAAGTGATGAGCACGCGGAAAGATGTACGGTGCGTGTATGATAAGCGGTGTATGATTATAAGATAAAGGCATATCGTAAATGTTATTATCCATTATTCTGCCATGGTCTGCAACGAAGACAAAAATAGTATTTTTAAACCATTCCTGTTGAGATGATAATTTGATAAATTTCCCGATTGACCAATCTGCATATTCAACAATTTGCATCTCAGCATCGTTATCGTGTGGCTGGAATGTAATATCTTTTGGAATAATGATAGGTCCATGCTCACTGGCAGTTAAGAATGCGGCAAAGAATGGTTTTCCATCTTTATAAAGGTTGTTCAACTTGGAAATTGAAAACTCAAACATATAATCATCAGGCACACCGAGAGTGCTCATTATTTTTTCTGAAGGATAATCTTTTAAAGATATTATGTTCTCGAAGGCGTTAGCGTGCAGAAATCCCCCAACGTTGTCAAATTGGTCATCGTGCGTCGTGAAGTATATTGTTCGGTAATCATTATCTTTCAATGTACGAGCAAAGCCCGAATACTCTTGGATGATCGCAGTGTTCATCGGATGTTGTTTCATCAGTGCAGGGAATGAAAACAAGGTACTATACACTCCGTTAAATGTATGAATACCTGCAGTGTATATGTTGTCGAAGCAGAAAGAAAGATTGGCTAAGCTATCTAGATATCTCGTAAGTTTATTCTTGTTACCGAAATGTTCCATATTCTCTGCTGACATGCTTTCCATTATTACTAGAATGATATTCGCTTTGAAGGGTTTCTCCTTTGTAATTATTTGTCGTGCAATCGGTGAATCGTATTTGTCGGTTGATCCGATGCTAAAGTATTGTCTTACATAAGAAATCGCAGTTGAATCATTCATGAGGTGGAGGTATTTGTTCTCCGGTTTTTGTGCATCGAGGTAGCTGCGAACAAATGTAAACACAGGGTTTAATCCTAATTGATTTGGGAAAGCATAATTTGAGAAATAAGCGGTTCCAACTCTAATTGGGGATTTCTCACTTATTCTTCCTCTAATTCCAAGAAATAATATTGCTGCTGATAGAAGTGCAAAGAAGATGTTCACCGACAAATGCTTGATTATGGATTGGCTGGTGCTGTAGGTAGTGTTGTATAAAACCTTTGTTCGCAACTTCGATATAAAATAAATAAATATCGTTGTAAAGAATAAAAAGACAAATAAGTAAACGAGGTAGCTGAATTCTTCGTATATCATTTTCAGGATGAAACTTGTATCTCCTGCCCAGTTGAAGATAACGATGGTCAGGTGAGTAAAATAATATTTAAAAAATGGGATATCTATGGAACAAATAAGAAAACCGAAGGAATATAAAAACAGTATGTATGCCGTGATCGTCTGATAAAACCATTTCTTCTCCCACCTAAAAAATGAAGTTATCGAAAGTAAAATCAAAGGTATCGCAAGGAAGTAACCAGAGATTACTGTATCGAATCTGAAGCCCATTATAAATGCTTGTGCTAATAGCGAAGCTTTATCGGTGAGGGAATCAATTTGTTTCAATTCTGTCAGTAACAAAATGATTCTAAATATTGCGAAGATGAATATACCTGTAAGATAAACCGAGAGCAGGAACAAAATATGTTTTGGTAACTTTTTCAAATTATTTCTTATCCAAGAGAGATTAATACGATCTAAAGGGTAGAATTTATAAGAATTGGTTATGCTTTATCATTCGCTTCATGAATATGGAACATAAACTGTTTTTCAATTTTCGCGTCGTGCCAATAATAGCTGGCTTCTTAGATTCGGTGAATGAGATACATGAATCCAGCTTCCAAATTCGTTGATCAATTGATCGAAGGGTAATCGGTTTTCGATGATTGTTGTGATTACTTTATCGATTAAAAAATCAGAGATGTTAAAATCAGCCGCTTGCCCTTTCGTGTGCTGAAAATTTGGGCTGCCTCCGATTATTTTATTCAACTCCGGTGAGCAATAACCGCTCGAAATGAATATAGCTTTGTTTACAATCAATCTGAGTGGTTCAAGAATATTCAGACAAAAGATACGAAGATTTTCAATTTATTATGCATCCGGTGAATTCTCGATACCAAATCGAGCTGCGCACTCCGAAATAATCATTTCATCCAATGAATAATGTTCTGTCAGCTTCATATGTAAAATCTCTTATTATTGTGTAATATTCAGCTCCTTTATCCGCCTGTAAAGTGTAGGCAGACTGATTTTCAATTCTTGTGCGGTTTTCTCTTTGTCAAAATTATTTCTTTGAAGGGAGGCAAGAATGTACTGGCGAGTTAGTTCGTTCATGGCATCTTCAAGTGATTTGCCGCTTTCGATAAATTGTTGGGGCGGGGTTGTGTTCATCACCTCGGGTAAATCGTCCATTGTAATGAAATCGCCGTTACAAAATATTATTGCGCGCTCGATAATATTTTCAAGTTCCCGAATTTCTCCTTTCCACTCGTGCTGAACTAGTCTCCTCATCACCTCGTTATCAACACCTTTGATAGTTTTGCGGAGCTGGTTCCGGCACTTTTCTACAAAATGTTCCACAAGCAAAGGTATGTCATCGCGTCGTTCAGCAAGTGAAGGCAAATGTAGTTCAACAACATTTAAGCGATAAAATAAATCTTCACGGAAGCGCCCCGCTTCAACTTCTTTTCTCAGCTCCCTGTTGGTTGAAGCCAAGATTCGCACATCAACATTTAGGGGTGTCGACATGCCAACAGGTACTATCTCTTTCTGCTCAATTGCTCTTAACAATTTTACCTGAAGCTGAACAGGCATTTCGCTAATCTCATCCAGATAAAGTGTCCCACCATCAGCAGCTTTGAAGTATCCAATTTTATCTACAACTGCGCCGGTAAATGCCCCTTTCTTGTGTCCAAACAATTCACTTGCAATAAGTGTCTCTGAGATCGCTCCGCAATTAACAACAATAAACGGTTGTGTATCTCTTCCGCTGTTGAAGTGTAACGCACGAGCTACAAGTTCTTTTCCGGTTCCACTTTTGCCTGTTATTAATACAGTGCTGTCGGTTGGTGCAACCATCGCAATCGTTTGAAATATTTTTTGCATCGCCGTGCTTTTGCCGATGATGTTGGCAAAGTTAAACTCTTGATGAAGCTCCCTCCGTAATATCTGATTTTCAAGCGACATTTTTTTATAGTTCAGAAGCCGATGAATGCGGAGCAGCAAATCGTCGAAGTCAATTGGTTTTAAAATATAATCACTTGCACCTTTACGCAATGCAGAAATTGCTGTCTCCACCGAACCATAAGCAGTAATAACCATAACGGAAGTCTGTGGGCTAATATGCATCGCTTTATCAAGCAAGTCGATACCTTTCATCTCCGGCATTTCGATATCTGTTATGATAAGATCAAATGTATCTTCGGTGAGTAACTGAAACGCTTCTTTTCCATTCGATGCTTCCATGACA
>Ga0315286_10000534_pt1 | contig 32103 bp, 28 predicted proteins | sample YL17G10_0_MG_FD_205038 | JGI IMG/M metagenome (GOLD analysis project Ga0315286, IMG submission 205038) | Sediment microbial communities from Yellowstone Lake, YNP, Wyoming, USA - YL17G10_0 | ecosystem: Environmental > Aquatic > Freshwater > Lake > Sediment | place: USA: Wyoming | collected... | reverse complement strand
ACGATCTACATCGGCGCGCTCGCGGTCGACTTCTACGACGTGGCGACCAAGCAACTCGTGTGGCGCGGCCTGGCGTCGAAGCAGCTCGACATGAAAGCCAGCCCCGAGAAGCGCCAGAAGAACCTGGACAAGGGCATGGCGAAACTGTTCAAGAACTACCCGCCCAAGGTGAAGAAGTGAAGACCAACAGCGTCGCACTGGGACTGGTGTTCACGGTCCTCGCGGCATCCCCGGCGGCGGCGCAGGCCCCCGCCGGGGACTCGTGGCGCGTCACCGTCGCGCCGTACTTCCTTGGGGCCGGGATGAACGGGACCACCACCGTGAAGGGCCAGGACGTCACGGTCGACATGTCGTTCTCCGACATTCTCAAGAACCTGCAGTTCGGGGCCATGGGCCTCGTGGTCGCTCGCAAGGGCCAGTGGGGCGTCGGCGGCGACGCCATCTGGATGGCGCTTGGCGCGAACGGAACGGCTCCGGGACCGGTCGGCGTCACGGCCAGCACCGACATGAGCCAGGGCGCGTTTGCGTTCTACGGGCTCAGGCGCCTCGCGCCCTACGCAGACGTCTTCTTCGGCGGCCGCGTCAACTACCTGAGCGCCAATCTCCGCATCAACAGCCCGCTCCAGGTGCGCAGCGTCGACGGCGCGAAGACGTGGTTCGACCCGCTCGTCGGCCTCCAGTTGCGAACGCCTGAGAATGGAAAGCGCTGGCACGCGCAGGTGTATACCGAGTTCGGCGGCTTCGGCGTCGGCTCGACGTTCACCTGGCAGATCTTCCCGACCGTCGGGGTGGACGTCGCGAAGTGGGCCTCGCTCGAGTTCGGCTACCGCTGGCTCGACATCGACTACTCGAGCGGCGAGAACACGACGCTCTTCAAGTACGACGTCCTCACGCAGGGGCCTGTGCTGGGCTTCGCCTTCAGGTTCTGATTAACAGCGTCTTCGCGTCGCGGCGTCAGCCTGCAGCGGCAAGCCGCTCGACCGGTTGAGCGGGTCGGCTCCGAGCCAGGTCACAGGCGGCCTGCAGGTTGATCCAGAACTCCGGCGTGGTGTTGAGCGCCGAAGCAAGCAGCCACGCTGTTTCAGGAGTGATGCCCCGCTTGCCGCGGATCAGCTCGTTGAGTCGTGCGACCGTCGCGATCAGATCCAGATCCGACAACTGCGTGAGGGCGGGAGCGATGTTGAGCATCAGCGCGGCGTGGATCGCGGCGCGCGACCCCGACGTTACGATCGCGGCCGCGGCGCAGGCCACCCGCGGCGTTGCTCCCGGATCAGACGATCCAGTTGTCCGGCCAGGTACAGCGGCAGGGACAGGAGGGTGAACGAGACGGCTTGTGTCCTGGTCTTGCTGCAAAGATCCACGGAGAAGTCGCCGATGGACGGGCGATCCATGTTGAAGCGGACCGCAAAACTCCGTGTCTTCTCCGCCAGAAAGACGTGTGTGGATTTGAGGCTGCCAGAGGTGCCGGCCCGCACTTCCACGGGGATGACGTGTCCGTCATGGGTCCAGAGGTAATCCACCTCTGCGTTCGCGTTCTTCGCTTCCCGGTGCCAGTAGAACAAGGTGCGCTGGGCGAAGCCGGGGCCGATGGCACGCAACTCCTGGCCAACAAACTGCTCGGCCAGGCTCCCCTCCTGCACGGTCAGCAGCTGGGCTTCGTCGGGCAGACTGAATCCGCACAGGTTGCCGCACAGCGCGATGTCCAGCAGCAGCGGCTTGAAGCGGCCCTCCGAGCCTTCTGCCCCAAGCGGCACCCCGTTGGCCGCGCTATGACGGACCAGAGACACGACACCTGCGAGTTCGAGCAACTCCAGCGCCGTCCGCAAGTCTCCCGCCCGGGTCTCGCGATCAATGTTCACATAGCGCACTTTCCGTCCGATGGACAACGGGATATGGCGCAACACCCGGCTCATGTTGCGCTGCTGCACGCGCGTGCCGTACTTGCCAAAGTCGGCCTGCAACGAGGTCGTAATGGAGGACAGCACACGCTGGACTTCGACCAGGTCTCGCCGCTCACGGTAGGCCGCGACGGCCGCCGGCATGCCCCCGATGAAATAGTAGAGGCGGAGCAGTCCCCGCAGTTTGACATCGGCCGTCTCGCTGAATGAATCGCCGACGTGATAATGGTCCAGCCACGTGGCCAGCTGGTCCTCTCCCAGCGCCAGGAGAAACTCGGAAAAGGTCAGCGGATACAGGTGGAGATATTCGATGCGGCCCACCGGCATGGAATGCGCGAATTCCCGCAACGCGAACTCCAGCAGAGAACCGGCGGCAATGACATGCAGGCCGGGAAGCTGTTCCTGAAAATAGCGCAGGCAGGCGATCGCCTTCGGACAGGCCTGTACCTCGTCCAGAAACAACAGGGTCTTGCCAGGCACCACGGACTGATTGAAATACAGCCCCAATTCCTGAATGATTCGTTGCGGTTCCAGGCCCTCGAACAGCCGATGCAAGACGTCTTTCTGTTCGAGGTTGACCGTCAAGACCGAATGGAAACACCGGCGACCGAACGCCTCAACGAGAAACGTCTTGCCTACCTGCCGCGCGCCACGCACGACCAACGGCTTCCGATCGACGCGATCCTTCCAAGCCGCAAGGTCAGTTTCCAGCCATCTCTTCATGATTCAACACCATTGGATAATGTCTCACTGTGCGCAATAACATGATTGGAATATATCAGACACGTAAGGGTCTGCAACAGATTCCTTTCCAAGAGGAAACAAAATAGCTAAGTATTTCCCTGTGGACAAGGAAACGCTGAAGTACGTCCTGACGCAGTCCGCCATGCGCCCGCTGCCGCCAGCGACGCCCCGGACGCTGGAGCTGCCTCTGGATTCGAACAAGATCGTCGCGCTTGTCGGAATTCGGCGCAGCGGCAAGACGTTTCTGCTCTACGAGACGATGCGACGGCTCGAGGCCAGGGGAGTGGACCGGCTCCTGCCCATCGACGTCCGTGAACTCGACTTGATTCTGCGGGCGCACGACGAGCTGTATCCCGAATTCTCCGGCAGGCGGCGGTACGTGTTCTTCGATGAAGTGCAAGGCGGAAGGAGTACGTCGACCTGGTGTTCTACCGGGACCTGGTCGAGCGCTGCGGCGTGGGCAACCCGCAGCTGATGCGCCTCTTGCTCCGCCAGTGCCTCGGCCCCCCGGCCTCGCTCGTGAGCATCCACAAACTCTACAAGGACTTCCGCTCCCAGGGACAGGCTCTGTCAAAGGACACCCTCTACAACTACCTGAGATACCTCGAGCAGTCGTTCATCGTCTTCCCGCTGCCTGTCGCCGAGCGTTCATTGAGGTCTGAACGCAGCACCGGCGAGCATGAAACGCTCTTCGAGTACGATGTGCTCACGCATGGCCCGGGCATGGGAGTCCGGTTCACGTTCTGAGCGGGCGCAGTCAACACATCTGAAAGGAACCTCCGATGGACACACCCACGATGAAGGACCCGGGGACAACTTCGGAGGAGTCGGTGGGCTCCCCGATCGAGACAACCTCGAAGCGCGTGGGACGCCCGAAAGGGAGGCAGGCCACAGCCTCGAAAAGACGGGGTCAGCCCGCGACCAGGTCCGCCCACGTCATGGTGCCGTCTCGATCGCGAACGGAGCATTACGCCGCCGGCAAGGCGCTGCGGACGAAGTGCCCGCGGGACGCCCATGCCGTCTGGAAGACCCCATCTGACCGGCGGGACGCGGTCGAACTGGTACTGGAAGCGGAGAAGGGTCGCATGCAAGACCTGCTCCCCCTACGCCGCGGGCGCATGGTCAAGTCCGCGTTCACCTTCTACCGGGGCGCGGCCCTGACGATGGCGACCGACCTGGCGGTCACGCCGACCACCGGGATCCGGGTCCAGTGCTGCGGGGATGCACACCTCTGCAACTTCGGCGGCTTCGCCACTCCGGAGCGGCGGCTCATCTTCTCCATCAACGATCTCGACGAGACGCTCCCGGCGCCGTGGGAGTGGGACGTCAAGCGTCTGGCACCCAGCTTCGTCGTGGCGTGCCGGGACAACCATCTGAGCGAGGCCGTGGCCAAGGACGCGGCGATGACCTGCGTCCGCTCCTATCGCGAGTCGATGGCCGAGTTCAGCCAGCTCAAGACGCTGGAGCTGTGGTACCAGGCGCTGGAGGTGTCCGAACTGATGGCCGGCCTTCCCTCGGCGATCCGCAAGCGGGTCCAGAAGCGTCTCGAGAAGGAGCGGGCAAAGAGCCGCGGCGAGGAGCTGTTCCCGAAGCTCGCGGAGAAGCGGGGCAACCACCACGTGATCAAGGACCAGCTCCCGACCATCTTCCACCACGAGGACCATCCCCCGGGAGAGGTCCAACAGGCCGTACGCGACGTGCTCGCCGCGTATGTCGGAACGCTGCCCTCCGCCTACCAGTCGTTGGCGCACCGCTACGAGCTCAAGGACGCCGCGATCAAAGTCGTCGGCGTCGGCAGCGTCGGGACGGCCTGCTGGGTGCTCCTCTTCATGGCCGGGGACAACGACCCCCTGTTCCTTCAGGTCAAGGAAGCGCGCGCCTCGGTCCTCGAGCCGTACGCGGGGCAGAGCGTCTTCCCGAACCACGGCCAGCGCGTCGTGGACGGCTACCGGCGTATGCAGCCGTCCAGTGACATGCTCCTCGGGTGGAGCCGAGGGCCGAAGCGCGACTACTTCATCCGCCAGTTGCGGGACATGAAGGTCGGCCCGATGGTGGAGACCTTCGGCCAGGCCGAGATGGAGATCTACGCCACCTGGTGCGGCCGGGCCCTCGCCCTCTCGCACGCGCGATCCGGAAACGCCGCCATGATCAGCGGGTACATGGGCAAGAGCGACGCCTTCGACCGGGCGATGGCGGCGTTTTCAAAGTCCTACGCCGATCGCAACGAGAAGGACCACGCCGCGCTCGCCCGCGCGATCCGCACGGGCACGGTGAAGGCGGTGTTCGAGGAAGAGTGATGAACGACCCTGAGTCGCGCGTCCTGCGCGCCGCAGCGCGCGAGCAGGAGCCGCTCGTCCCGGACAGTTCTAACGCAGGAGCATCAACATGTCTCTCTCATTCCGATCCTCGGCGCTCGCAGGGTGGCTCGGTGTTGTCGCGGCGGTGGCCGTGGCGACGGCGGTCGTGGGGTGCGGCGGCGGCACGCAGAAGGCCCCGGCTGAACAGACATCCGCCACGTCAGGCGCGTCGACCGGCCCCGCGGCCGCCGCGAAGCCCGTCGAGGGGGCTGAGGAACCGTTGCCGGTGCCCGCATTCGACGCCGGGCTGCCGGAGGGCGTGCGCGCCCACATGTTCGAGCCCTACGCCGGCGATTTCGACGGGATGGTGAAGCGCCGGATGGTCCGCCTCGGGGTCACGTTCAACCGCAGCTTCTACTTCATCGACCGGGGCGTGCAGCGCGGCGTCGTCTACGAGTACGGAAAGCTCTTCGAAGACGAGCTGAACAAGAAGCTCAAGACGGGGAACGCGAAGATCGACGTGATCTTCGTGCCGGTACCGCGCACCATGCTGCTGCAGGCGCTGCTCGACGGGCGCATCGATGCCGTGCTGGCCCAGGTCACCATCACGCCCGACAAGCAGAAGCTGGTGGATTTCAGCGACCCCACCCGCAAGAACGTCAGCGAGGTGGTCGTCACGGGCCCGGGCGCGCCCGCGATCGCCACAATCGACGATCTGTCCGGGAAGGAGGTGTTCGTACGGGAGGGCGGCACCTATCACAAGAGTCTGCTGGCGCTCAACGAGCAGTTCAACGCGAAGGGCAAGCCGCCGATCCGGGTGCAGTTCGCGCCCGGGAGCCTCGAAGACGATGACGTGCTCGAGATGGTGAACGCAGGCATCATCCCGATCACCGTGGTCGACGACTACCTCGCGGCGTTCTGGAAGAAGGTCTTCTCCGACCTGACCGTCCACGACACGGTGACGGTGCGCACCGGCGGCGACCTCGCGCCCGCCTTTCGCAAGAACAGCCCGCAGCTCAAGGCCGCGCTCAACGAGTTCCTCGCGAAGAACGGCATCGGGTCGGCGTTCCGCAACATCCTGGAAAAGCGATATCTGGTGAGCACGAACTTCGTGAAGAACGCCACCGCTGACGCCGAGCGGAAGAAGCTGATGGCAGTCGCCCAGTACTTTCAGAAGTACGGCGGCCAGTACCAGATGGACTACCTGCTCATGGTGGCGCAGGCCTTCCAGGAGTCCGGGCTCAATCAGGAGGCGAAAAGCGCCGTCGGCGCGGTCGGGATGATGCAGTTGATGCCCGCCACCGGCGCGGAGCAGAAGGTCGGCGACATCACGCAGACGGAAGCCAACATCCATGCCGGCGTGAAGTACATGCGGTTCATGATCGACCAGTACTTCAAGAACGAGCCGATGGACGATCTGAACAAGGGGCTCTTCGCGTTTGCGTCGTACAACGCCGGCCCGGGCAGGATTCGCCAGTTGCGGAAAGAGGCCGGGAAGCGCGGGCTCGACCCGAATGTCTGGTTCGGCAACGTGGAGCAGGTGGCCTCGGAGCGCATCGGTCGTGAGACGGTGACCTACGTGAGCAACATCTACAAGTACTACGTCGCCTATCAATTGATGTTCGCGGAGCGGCAGCGGCGGGAAGCGGCGAAGGCGGGGATGAAGCAGCCTGGGAAGAAGTAAGCCCCGCGCGACAACGGGTAGCGACAACGGGTGGCGGTGGACGTCTGGTCTCGGCAAGGAGCAGTGTCATGACGACTCACGATGACCCGCGCGGGGCAGCGCCCCCCGATTTCTCTCTGGTCCTCGGCGGACCGCTGTATCAACTGTGGCGCAGGTCGCGGCTGAGCGGAGACACGCTCGAGCTGTTGCATCGCCGCGTCGTCGTGCTGACCGTGGTGGCCTGGGTGCCGCTCCTGCTCCTGTCCATCGTGGAGGGCGCCGCCTGGGGCGGACGCGTCACGCTGACGTTCCTCCATGACGTGGACATGCACGTCCGCCTGCTCGTGGCGCTGCCGCTGCTGGTCGTGGCGGAACTCGTCGTGAACATGCGACTGGGCCCCACGGTGCGGGCGTTCGTGAATCGCGGGGTGGTCCCGGATGCGGCCCGGCCGAAATTCGACGCCGCCATCGAATCGGCCATGCGCCTGCGCAATTCGATCGCCGTGGAGGTGCTGCTCATCGCGTTCGTCTACGTGGTCGGGGTGGGACTGGTGTGGCGGACGCAGGCGGCGCTCGACGTCGTCACCTGGTACGGCGCACCGGCGGATGGGAGATTGCACCCCAGCCTCGCCGGCTGGTGGCTGGGCTGCGTGAGCCTGCCGCTGGTCCAGTTCCTCCTCCTGCGCTGGTACTTCCGGCTGTTCATCTGGGTGCGCTTCCTGTGGCAGGTGTCGCGCCTCGAGCTGCTGCTCGTGCCGACGCATCCGGACAGGAGCGGCGGCCTGGGCTTTCTCGGACTGGTGGGTCACGCGTTCGTGCCGCTGTTGCTGGCGCAGGGGACGATTCTGGCCGGAACGCTGGCCAACCGGATCTTCTATGCGGGCGCCTCGCTGCCGCAGTTCAAGGTCGAGATGATCGGGCTGGTGGCCGTGATGCTGTTCGCCGTCCTCGGGCCGCTGCTGGTGTTCGCTCCGAAGCTGGCAGCTGCGAAGCGTGCGGGCCTGGGCGAGTACGGCACGCTGGCCCAGCGCTACGTCCACGAGTTCGACCGGAAGTGGCTGCGCGGCGGGGCGCCGGCGGACGAGCCGCTCATCGGCAGCGCGGACATCCAGTCGCTGGCCGATCTGGGCAACAGTTTCGAAGTGGTGAAGGGCATGAGGCTGACGCCGTTTACCGTCCAGACCATTCTGCACCTGGCGGTGGTGACGCTGGCCCCCGTGGTGCCGCTGACGCTAACGATGATCTCGCTGGAGGAGTTGCTCACGCAGGGGTTGAAGATCCTGTTCTGACGGGGCGAACGCGTGGCCGTGGCCACGCGGAACCGAACGCGCCGCTGGACACGCTGGCCGACGTTGGCCGCGACCACCTCTCCGGGACTATCATGAACGCCCCCACTCCGACTCGCACCGGCGCGTGCTCGGCGCCATCGAACTCTCCGGCGGCACGCCTGATACCCGCCTGGACAATGTAGCCGTCAGTGACGGCATCGTATTCATCCGTCGGTCGAGGAAGACACTTGGAACTGGGAGCTGAACACATGCGCAAGGTGAGTCTGGTCGCGCTGACCGTGATGCTGGCGGTCGGCGGTATCACGGCCGGCAGGGGGCCATCGGCGGCTGAGCAAGCCGCGAGGCTGGACGCCGACCTGACGCCGGTCGGCGCCGAGCGGGCCGGCAACGCCGACGGCAGCATCCCGGCGTGGACCGGCGGACTGCCGAAGGCGCCGCCCATCGATCCCAAGATCGGCTACACGGATCCCTTCGCGGACGACAATCCGCTGTTTACCATCACCGGGAAGAACGCCGAACAGTACAAAGACCTGCTGAGTGCGGGGCACATGACGCTGCTGAAGCGCGATGCCCGGACGTTCCGCATGAACGTGTACCCCACGCGTCGCAGCGCGTCATATCCCGATGACGTGCTGGCCGAGGTGAAGACACACACGGGCATCGCGAAAACGGACGGATACCGCGTGCGCGATGTCGGTCACAGCGTGGTGCCGTTCCCGATCCCGGATAACGGCCTGCAGGTGATGTGGAACCACGTGTTCCGCTGGCGCGGCGGGTCGGTCGAGCGGCAGTTCATCTGGGCGCCAGTGGACGGCTCCGGGAAGTTCTATGTGGTGAGGACCCGCCAGAACGTGGCGTTCGACCAGCATGGGTACATGCTGGATTCGCGCGAGGGCCGCCTCTACAACTCCAATTCGTTCTTCCTGGCGCCGCCTGCGGCAATCGGGATCCGCGCGGCCACATGGGAAGCGATCGATCCGGTGAGTGAAGTGCGCGCACGGTGGGTCTTCCTTCCCCAGACGCTCGACACGCGCCGTATGCCCTCGTACGAGTACGACACGCAGGAGATGCTGACGGGCGGACTGCGGCTGGCCGACCAGAACGACGGGTGGAACGGCGCGCCGGACCGGTTCAGCTGGAAGCTCATCGGCAAGCGCGAGCTGCTCATCGGCTACAACGGCTACAAGATCGCCGACCGCACCCTTCGCTACCCGGACATCATCAGGGCGCGCAATCTCGATCCGGATCTGCTGCGCTACGAGCGCCATCGCGTGTGGGTGGTCGAGGCCACGCGCATCAAGTCCCACAAGTTCTACCGCCGCATCTTCTACATCGATGAGGACACGTGGCAGGTGGCCCAGGAGGAGGACTACAGCAAGGAAGGAAAGCTCGTCCGTTTCGGCGACTACCACATGATGCAGTTCTACGACGTGCAGGTGCCGTGGTACGCCGCCACGATCAACCACGACATCGGGACCGGCGCCTACCTGGTCTCGAACCTGAGCAACATGGAGCCGTTCCCGACGCGCTGGGGCTTCAAGGCACACATCAACGACTACCTGCCCAGCCGACTGCGCAGCCTGGGGCTGGAGTAGGAGAGCCGCGATGAACACCACTCACTCGATCCATCGTCGCGTCCTCCCGGCCCTCCTCGTGCTCGCGGCCGTGTTCCTCATGCCCGCGATCGCCCAGGCGCAGCAGTTCGCCTGGCTCAACGGAAAGCTGCTGGGCATCTTCAAGTCCACCATGACCGTCGGAGCCGCCTCGCGCAGCGGGACGCCGCAGCCGCAACTGGTGGGCGCCGGCGCCGGACAAGGCGACAACCCCGAGTTCCCGGGCGCCAGCGGCGCGGTCGGCGTCAACGACGACGGCAACCTGAACTTCCCCAGGCGGGACCAGCTCCTTACCGCCCCGATGACCTGGACCGGGGAGCTGACCCTCCGTCACAGCTCCGGCCAGGGTGTCTTCCTCCGCGTCCGCGCGTGGTACGACATGGTCCTCGAGTCGAGGAACGTGCCTCACGGCAGCGGCATGACCAGCTACACGCCCAACACGCGGCTCACCGACGCGGGCAACATCGGCGCGGCCAAGTTCACGGGCATCGACATCTACGACGCGTTTTTCTTCGGGCACTACAAGGTTGGCGGGACACGGATGCTCCTGCGAGTCGGCCGCCAGGCGCTGGACTGGGGTGAGGGACTGTTCTACCCCGGCATCAACTCGGTCAATCCGATGGACTTCGCCTGGGCGACGACGACCGGGGCCCGCATCGCCAACGGCGGCAAACTCCCGGTCAGCCGCGTTTACGCCAACGTGGTGGGGCCCGCCGGCTTCAACATCGACGGCTTCGTGAACCTGGAGTTCAGGAACTCCGTCATGCCCGGATGCGGCACCTACTTCAGCACCCTCGACGATGGCTTCAACCCGGGCTGCAACATTGCCACGGCGGCCGGGCTCCCGGACAGGCCGTCGGCCCTGCTCGTCAAGACCAAGAACTACTTCAACGGGAAGCTCTACCCGAACGGCGTCTACCCGAACGGTGCGCCCGACTGCCCCAACTGCACGATGGAGCCGTCCCGGTGGAGCGGGTGGGGCGTGTCGGCCAAGAAGTTCGTCGAGCCGATCGGGACCGAAATCGGCGTCTATTACGCCGACTACACCAATCCGTTCCCGAATAACGCGCCGGTGGTAGGCACCGACGCGCTCACGTTCGCGATCAACACCAACTTCCAGCCCGTGAAGTCGTTCGCGGTGAGCGCCTCGACCGGCGTGCGCAACCTCGCGCTGAGCGGACAGTTCACCCGCACGCTCGACTTTCCCGCGCAGCGCAATGCCCCGGCATTCATCGAGGGGTCGCTCTCCGGCATCGGGCCGTATGGGTACATGAAGACCGAGTACGTCGGCCGGGAAGCGCCGGGTTACTTCCCGCTGAACATCAATCAGCTGCAGTACGGCGGCATCTGGCAGATCGGGCGGTACATCGGCCTGTCGGACGCGACGATCATCGCGGAGGCCGACATGCAGTGGAACACCAACCAGCCCCCCCTCGACGGACCGGGCGCCGAACGGCTGGTGCGCGCCGGCAACTTCGGTCTGGCCAGCTGGAACCAGAACGGGTATACGTGCACCACCGGCCCGCTCAGCAACGGGATTATCAACAGCTGCGACGTCGACGGCTTCACGACGCCCTTCTCGATGGGGTACAAAGTCCGGTTCACGACCACGACCCCGCAGTTCAGCAAGGGCATCACCATGACCCCGGCGTTCACGATCGGTCATGACATCAGCGGCTATTCAGCCGATTTCGCAATCACGGGTGGCCGGATTGCCTACGGGGCGACCCTGAGGACCGACATACGCGCGCAGTACTTCATGGAGTTGGGCGCGTCCTGGTACCGGCGCGGCACGGCGTACGACCCCGTGCGCGACCGCGGCCAGTACTCGTTTGTCTTCGGATGGAACATCCGGTGACCACCGCACGTGTTGGGAGACTGAAAATGACGCATCTGCAGAAACTCATGCTGGCCGTGGTCGCCGTGTGCATCATGGCGACGGGGACGGGCGTCGGAGCCGCTGACTCCACACCGAGGCAAGCTGGCGCCACGCCGGCCGCCACGGCTACGGCGCTCGTCACCGTGACGCCCGCCACCTACATCCGTGCCGAGACGGACCGCAACTTCACGAATCTGGCAAAGCTGGCCGGCGGCGTGAACAAGTTCTTCCACTTCCGCCGCCCGACCCCCCTCGACAAGCAGACGGTCGTGCGGATGAATCTGGACACTCTCTACTCGGCCGCCATTGTCGATACGGCCGGCGGCGCCACGCTCACGGTGCCGGCCGCGCCGAAGGGCCGGTACCTGTCCGCGGAGGTCGTTGACAACGACCACTACTGTCCTGTGGTGTTCTATGAGCCGGGCACGCACGCCCTGCCGACCGACACCAAGTACGTCGCGATCCTGATCCGCGTGCAGGTGTTCAACCCGAACGATCCGGCGGAACTCGAAGTGGTCAACAAGCTCCAGGATCAGTTCGTCGTCACCGCGAAGAGCGCCGAACCGTTCCCGGCGACGACATGGGATCCCCAGTCGCTGAAGGCCCTGACCGACCAGTACGAGAAGGAGTCGAAGACGCTCGCCAGCTTCACCGGTATGATGGGGCCGCGCGGCAAGGTCGACGAGAAGCGGCGGCACCTCGCGGTCGCGTCGGGCTGGGGCCTGCTTCCTCCGCAGGATGCCACGTACATCAACTACAACGGCGGCCAGAAAGCCGCGGCCTGCTACAAGGCGACCTACCGGGTGCCCGAGAACAAGGCGTTCTGGTCGATCACGGTCTACGGCAACGACGGCTACATGAAGAGCGCCAACGCCATCGTAAACTCCTCGAACGTGAAGCTCGACACGGCGGGCACGGCGACCGTCTACTACGGATCGAAACAGGCCTGCGGCGAGGTCGCCAATCGCCTGGATACGTCGGACGGGTGGAACTTCGCGTTCCGGATCTATCGCCCGGGCCCGTCGGTGCTGGATGGGAGCTACAAGCTGCCCACGCCCGAGCCGGTGAAATGAAGCACGGGGGCCGCCGGCAATCACTCGCGCAAAGTGGACTACGGCAATGACAAGAGTCAGACGCTCCGCTCGCTGGATAGCCGTCGTGCCTGGTGCGCTGCTGCTGTGCATGGTCGCCGCGCCTGCTGCGGCGCAGGAGCAGCCTCCCGCCACGACGGCTGCCCCGACCGACATCGCCAACGAATACCGCGTCACGGGCTACCCGAACTATCCCCTCACCGAGAAGCTCTCGGGCTTCGGGTATGTGGGCTACGTCTCCAAGCCGGACGCGGCCTACAACAGCATCTATCTGGGGACGGGCACGTTTCACCGCCCGCACAAGAACATCCAGCTCTGGCTTGGCCTGATCGGCGTCTGGACGGCGCAGGAGGTGAAGAGCAACCTCCTGGAACTGCGTCCGTTCGGCGGCGTGAAGTTCATGGGGGGCAACTCGAAGAAGTGGCGCTACTACAACTGGACCCGCTACGAACTCCGGTTCACGGAGACGAGGGACACAGGCGACTGGGACCTCGTGCATCGTGTGCGCAACCAGAGCCGCATCGACTTCCCGCTGACCTCGCTGGCGAAAGCGTGGACGCCCAGGACGTTCTACGCCTGGACCGACGTCGAGCCGATCTGGCGATCGGACACGGGCCAGCTCGACCCGCTGCGGTGGCGGACGGGCGTTGGCTATATCGCGAGCCCCCGACTGCTGGTGGAATTCCAGTACTACGCGCAGTACACGCAGCCGTCCGGCGGGGGCCTCAAGTATACGGACAATATCTTCCGCCTGAACTTCAAGGTGATGACGAAGCGAGGCCTCCTGCCCCAGAAGGCTCTCCGCAGCCTCCTGGACGGGAGCATCGACGACTAGACGAACCACGTTCGGAGTGATGGCGCGCTCCGAGACAGGACCGACTGAGCCTTAGACTCGAGACATGAGGATGACCACGATGAAACTCACGACATGGCTGGCTGCTACCGCAGTTGGCACGTTGCTGGTGACGGCGGCCTGTTCGGCGCCGCAACCGCAGGCGCCGGCACAGCCGGCTACCGGACCCGCGGCGATGGACCGCACGGTGTTGCCGATCCAGGAACCCTCGTATCCCCCGATCACCGAGATCGACGCCCGGAAGGCGACGCCGCCGCCGCGCTTCGAGGTGAAGGCGCCGGCGGGCGCGCCGAACGTGATGGTGATCCTGATCGATGACATGGGCTTCGGCATCCCGAGCGCGTTCGGCGGCCCGGTGCAGATGCCGACGGCCGAGCGTCTGGCTGCCGAGGGGCTGCGCTACAACGCGTTCCACAACACGGCGGTCTGCTCGCCGACGCGGACCGCGCTCCTGAACGGGCGTAACCACCACACGAACAACATGGCCGGCATCACCGAAACGGCCACGGCGTTTCCGGGCAACACGGGCAAGCGCCCGAACAGCGTCGCGCCGCTGGCCGAGATGCTGCGGCTGAACGGCTACAGCACCGCCGCCTACGGCAAGAGCCACGAGACCGCGCCGTGGGAGACCAGCGTGTCCGGCCCCACCGACCGCTGGCCGACGCGCTCCGGGTTCGACGAGTTCTACGGCTTCATCGGCGGCGAAACCAACCAGTGGGCGCCGACCGTCTACCACGGCACGAATATCGTGGAAGTGCCCAAGGACCCGAACTACCACTTCATGAACGACATGACGAACAAGGCCATGGCGTGGATGAAGTTCCAGAAGGCCATGACGCCGGACCGCCCGTTCTTCATGTACTTCGCGCCGGGCGCGACGCACGCGCCGCACCACGTGCCGGCGGCGTGGATCGCCAAGTACAAGGGCAAGTTCGACCAGGGGTGGGACGCGCTGCGAGAGGAAACACTCGCGCGCCAGATCAAGTTGGGCATCGTGCCGGTGGGCACGAAGCTCGCGCCAAAGCCCGAGGCGATCAAGGACTGGACGGCGCTGTCGGCCGACGAGAAGAAGCTCTTCACCCGCCAGATGGAGATCTACGCGGCGTTCGGCGAGTACACGGACTTCGAGATCGGCCGGCTGATCGATGGGCTCAAGGAGACCGGCCAGTTCGATAACACCCTCGTCATCTACATCCTGGGCGACAACGGCACGAGCGCCGAGGGCGGCCTGGCCGGGATGTACAACGAGTACACCTACTTCAACGGCGTCGTCGAGACCGTCCCGGACATCCTGAAGCACTACGACGAACTCGGCGGGCCGATGTCGTACGCCCACATGTCCGCCGGCTGGGCGGTGGCGGGCGACACGCCGTTCAGCTGGACGAAGCAGATCGGGTCGGACTTCGGCGGCAACCGGACGGGCGTGGTCGTGTCCTGGCCGAAGGGGATCAAGGCGAAGGGCGAGGTGCGGTCGCAGTTCCAGCACGTCATCGACGTCGCGCCGACGGTGCTCGAGGCGGCGAAGCTGCCGGAGCCGAAGATCGTCAACGGCACGCCCCAGAAGCCGCTCGAGGGCGTGAGCTTCGTGTACACGTTCGACGACGCCAAGGCCGAGACGCGCCACAAGATCCAGTACTTCGAGATGTTCGGCAACCGCGCGATGTACGCCGAAGGCTGGTTCGCCAGGGTCATCCACAAGGCGCCCTGGGAGCCGAAGCCGCGCGCCGCGCTCCTCGACGACAAGTGGGAGCTCTACGACACGCGGACGGACTTCAGCCTCGCGAACGACCTTGCGGCCGCGAATCCGGCGAAGGTCAAGGAGCTGCAGGATCTCTTCATGAAGGAGGCCGTGAAGTACAACGTGCTGCCGATTGACGATCGCGTGATCGAGCGCGTGAACGCCAAGCTCGCCGGGCGGCCCGACCTGATGGGCGATCGGACCTCGCTGACGCTGGGCGAGGGCATGAAGGGCATGTCGGAGAACGTGTTCATCAACATTAAGAACCGCTCCGTCACCATCACCGCGGACGTCGAGATTCCGCAGGGCGGCGCCAACGGCGTCATTCTGGCCCAGGGTGGGCGCGTCGGCGGCTTCAGTCTCTACTTCAAGGGCGGCAAGCCGATGTATGCCTACAACTGGCTCAGCATGCAGCGGTTCCTCGTCGCCTCGTCACAGGCGGTTGCGCCGGGCAAGGCGACGATCCGCTTCGAGTTCGCCTATGACGGCGGCGGCCTCGGGAAAGGCGGCCTGGGCACCCTGTTCGTGAACGACAAGAAGGTGGCCGAAGGCCGGATCGAGAAGACGCAGCCGATGATGTTCTCCGCCGACGAGACGGCGGACGTAGGCGTAGACGATGCGATGCCCGTGACCGAGGACTACAAGATGGGCGACAACGCGTTCACCGGGAAGATCCGCTCGGTGAAGATCGAGATCGGGCCGATGGGCGAGGCCACGAAGGCCGAGGCGGCCAAGGCGGCCGTCGAGACGGCGAAGAAGCTCGAAGACGCGAAGTAACGACGGCGCCATGCGGGAATCGAACCACCCGTCGGGTGAACCCCGGCGGGTGGTTGTCCACTGGAAGACCTCCCCAGGGAACCTCCGTACAGCGATTACCGACAGCAACCCACCAACCGCAGGCGATATACACTGCAAACAGATCCCGGAGCCTTTCATTGGCGACACCCTCTGACAGACGGAGCATGTGCATGAAAACCAGACGGCGATTCAGCGTCGTGGTGTGCGCCCTGGCGGCGGGGCTCGGGTTGCTGGCGCCCCCGCTGGCACGAGCCCAGGAGAAGCCGGCCGCCGCGCCGGCCCAGGAACCGAAGCCGTCGATGACGATCTACGGGTTCGCGATGCTCGATTTCGGCGCGAACTTCAAGTCCATCAGTCCCGACTGGTACGACACGATGCGCATCACGAAGCTGCCGTCGTACACCGATCAGTACGGCAAAGACGGCTCGTGGTTCGCTGGCGTCCGCCAGACACGGTTCGGCGTGAAGACGGCCACGACCGCCGGAGGTAAGGACCTCACGGCGAAGTTCGAGATCGACATGTTCGGGACGGGCGGCGATGCCGGCCAGACGACCATCCGGCTGCGTCAGGCCTGGGGCGAGTGGGGGGCGCTCGGCGCGGGGCAGACCGACAGCCCGTTCGAGGACGAGAACCTGTGGCCGAACACCGTCGAGTACTGGGGCCCGACGGGCATGGTGTTCTTCCGCAACGTCCAGGTGCGCTGGACGCCGGTGAAGGGCGACCACACCCTGATGCTGGCCCTCGAGCGGCCGGGCGCGAGCGGTGACGCCGGCGTGCTCGCCGATCGTATTGAACTCCAGAACGTCAAGGGCCGTTTCCCGCTGCCCGACTTCACCGGCGCCTACAAGTACGGCCAGCCGTGGGGCTACGCCCGCGTCGGCTGGGCGTTGCGTGAGATCAAGTGGGACGACCTGCTGGCGGACAAGTACGAGCTCAGCGGCCGCGCGACGGGCTGGGGTCTGAACTTCAGCTCGAGCCTGAACCTGGGCAAGAAGGACGTCCTCCGGCTGGCGGTCGTCTACGGGAAGGGTATCCAGAACTACATGCAGGACTCGCCGGTGGACATCGGCGTCGCGAGAAACCCCGGCAACGCCGTGACGCCCGTCGTCGGCAAGCCGCTGCCGATCCTCGGCACCCTCATCTTCCTGGACCACACCTGGAATGACAGGTTCACCAGTTCGGTCGGCTACTCGAGCCAGGACAACGACAATACCGACGGCCAGGCGCCCAACGCGTTCAAGGCCGGCTCCTACGCGCTCGGCAACCTGCTCTACACGCCCGTGCCCAATATGCTGATAGGCGGCGAGTTTCAGTGGGGCCGCCGCGAGAACTTCTCGGACGGCTGGACGTACGACGACTACAAGATCCAGTTCGTCTTCAAGTACAGCTTCTCGCACAAGCTCGGAGGTTGATGCCATGGCCAGGAAGACTCCTGTTCGCCTCGCGCTCGTCACCGGTGTCATGTCGCTGGCCCTGGCCTTCGCGCCCTCGGTGTGGGCGCAGTCGCCGGCGCCGGCTGACATCCAGAAGGCCGTGGACGCGGCCTATGCCAAGTACAAGGACCTGAAGGACGGCAAGAACGCCGACTACATTCCGGCCCTGGCCAAGGTCGACCCGAACCTGTTCGGCATCGCGGTCGTGACCGCCGACGGTAAGGTGTACTCGGCCGGCGACCTGAAGACCGAGGTGTCGATCCAGTCGATCTCGAAGGTCTTCACCGCCGCGCTGGTCATCCAGGAGCAGGGCCTCGACTCGATCTTCAATCGCATCGGCGTGGATGCGACCGGCGCCCGGTTCAACTCGATCATCGCCGTCGAAGGCATCAAGACCGTGGTCGGCGCGGGCGCGCCCGAGATGAATCCGCTGGTCAACCCTGGCGCCATCTCGGCCACCAGCATGGTGAAGGGCGCCACGGCCGACGCCGTGTGGGCGAAGATTATCGGCATCCACAACGACATGGCCGGACGTCCGCTGAGCGTACTCCAGGATGTCTACAAATCGGAGTCGGACAGCAACCAGCGCAACCAGGCGATCGGCGCGCTGATGTTCGCCTACGGCTACATCAAGACGAACTGGCAGCAGGCCGTCGACCTTTACACGCGCCAGTGCTCCATCGGTGTGAACGCGAAGGACCTGGCGACGATGGCGGCGACGCTGGCGTTCGGTGGCAAGAACCCCGTGACCGGCAAGCAAGTCGTCGACGCCGACAAGATCCCGGGCGTGCTCGCCATCATGGCGACGGCCGGCCTGTATGATGACTCGGGCAAGTGGCTGTACCGCACGGGCCTCCCGGCCAAGAGCGGCGTCGGCGGCGGCATCATCGCCGTGTCCCCCGGGAAGTTCGGCATCGCGGTGATCGCGCCGCCGCTCGACGATGCCGGCAACAGCGTGAAGGCGCAGAAGGCCATCACGGACATTTCAAACGCGCTGGGCGGCAACCCGTACGCCGCGAAAGTCAGATAGCAGCAAGGAAGGATGACCGTCATGACGTGGAAGACCATCGCTGGAACCGTGCTTGCCGCCGCAACCCTTGGGATTGGCGTACTGCTGCAGGCCCAACAGCCACCGGCCCAGGCTGCCGGCGGAGGGGCGCAGGATCAGGTCGCAGCCCTGAAGCAGTCGATGCAGAAGGGCATGGCGCTCGCCCGCACGTACGAGTGGGTCGAGACCACCATCATCAGCCTGAAGGGCGAAGAGAAAGCCCGGAAGCAGAACCGCTGTTACTACGGCGCCGACGGCAAGGTGCAGAAGATCTCACTCGATGCGCCTCCGGCGGCTGAGAAGGAGCAGGGCGGGCGCGCCGGGCGCCGGGGCGGCGGGAAGGTGAAAGACAAGATCGTCGAGAACAAGAAGGACGAGATGAAGGAGTACATGGAGAAGGCCGCGGCCTTGATCCACCAGTACGTCCCGCCTAATCCGGAGAAGATACAGGCCGCGAAGGACGCGAAGCGCGTGGCTGTGAACCCGCAGGCCGGCGGAAAGGTGCAAATCGTGGTCTCGCAGTACCTGCTGCCGGGCGATTCCCTGACGCTCGATCTCGACACCGCGTCCAGCCGGCTGCTCGGCCTGGGCGTCAAGAGCTACCTGGACAAGCCCGAGGAGACCGTCACGCTGGCGGTCACGATGAACACGCTGCCCGACGGCGCGCTCTACGCCTCCCAGACGACGCTCAAGGCCAAGGCCAAGAACATCACCGTCGTGATCCAGAACTCGGGGCACAAGCCGGCGTCGAAGTAGGGCGACGTCCGGGCCGGGCCGTGACCGAATCCCGCCGCTACACGAGGCGTGGAAACGCTCCGCGGATGCTGCCCGTGTGGTACAAGACGGTGCCGTCGTGAAGTGCGGCGGCGAGGTGATCGAGTCCTCCCCGGAACAGCCGGCTGGCGCCGTCGAGGACCGCGCACCCGGCCCGTTCGGCGGGCAGCATCGCGATGACGAGCTTTGCCTGGTCCATCTGTACCCGCCACGTGCGGGACAGTTCGCCCGGATCCGGCGTCGGTCCGTCGTAGTCCAGACCGCGAAGCTCGATCTCGCTGTAGCGGGCCGTTCGTCCCGCCTCCTCCAGGATGCCTGACGGGCTGAACCCCGGGTCCTTTCCGCACGCCGCCCACGCCAGATACCCCAGTGGCTGTACGTCGCGGTCACAGCTGAGCGTGTCGACGAAATCCCGCGGCTCGACCCGACCCACCAGCGCAAGGACCTTGGACGTCGCAAGGTCGAAGGGGTGCAGCGTCAGCCCGAACTCGGGATGCTGCACCAGCGGGAAGAACCTGAACGCGCTGTCGCGTGCCCATTGCACCAGCACGGCGTCTGCGCGCTGTCGGACCTCGGCCTCGACAAACCCCGGACGTTCGCGGAACACGCGCACGGCGTATCCGCTGCGTTCGAGCGACGCCCGGTCGTTCTGCCAGGAGACGGCGAGCGCCTCTTCGGTGTCGTGGAAGATGTCGAGGTCCCGGGAAAGCCGGGGGGCGCCAATCAGCTCATTCAGGGTCGCCCCGCCGGCGAAGTAGCTTTCTCCGCCCCGGAGGCGGTCAGCGGCGAGGAGTTGGCAGACGTGTCGCTGGAAGAGGCTGAGACCCATCGCTTGAGTGCTCCCGCCCGCCGGAAGGCGTGCAGATCACCATGCCGCTGGATGCTCTCGAGCACCCGCAGCGCTTCTTCCCTGGTCGTGGGATAGTACTCCGGTTCGAGGAACCACAGGCAGCGCCCGCGGAATTCGTCCACGAGTTGCCGGATGGCCTCGTCGCCCGGCAACGCCTCTGGGTTCATGGCACCATCATACGCGCCGGTCGAACCGGGCACCAGCGCGTTGGCCAGCGCAGGCGCCCGGCGTCCCGCTACTTCTTCAGGGCCTCGGCCTTCGGCGATTCGACGCTGACGGCGAGCGCCTGCGTATAGGTGACCTGCACCTTGTCGCCGACCTTGACGCCGGCGAGGTTCTTCGGGTCCTCGACCTTGAAGCTCATCGTGCTCCCGTCTTCCTTCTTGACGGTGATCGACGGGATGGTCGGGTTGATGACCTGAACCGTCACCGTGGCCGTCAGGCGCCTCGCCGCGACGCCGCCGGGAGCCCCGCTCTGGTTGCGGACGATCCCGGTCGCCTCAGCCACAGGCGGCTTCGCGCCAGGCTGCTGGATGGCGTAGACGACCGACTCGTAGTATTTGAACGTGACTTTGTCGCCGACCTTGAGGTCGTTGAAGCGCTGAATCTCCGGACCGGCGACGACGGTGTTGATGCTGCCGTCGTCGAACTTCAGCGTGATCGCGCGCGTGCCCGAGTCGATCACCTGGATGACGGCCGACGCGGACGCCAGGACGGCCTCGCCCCGAGGCGCGGGCGTGGTGGCCGCCGGTTGCGCGGGCGGCTGGGCGAAGGCCATCGTCGCGACGAGGATCATCGCAGCGGCCAGGACGGGTGTGAGTCTCTTCATGTCGTGTGCTCCTTGAGGAATACGCGGGTCTGGCTGCGTCAGCAGACAGCGTGGCTGGTCCGCGCCGGGGTTTCCAATCCCCGATAGTACCACGGGGCGCGAGGCCCGCGTGCCTTACTTCTTGATGGACTCCCGCGCCGCCTTCTGTGCCTCGCGAGTCTGCTCCATCAGCTTGTACGAGACGTAGTACTTGTAGATGTTGCGCACGTACGTCGTCGTCTCGAGGCCGATCTTCTCGGCCGTGATGATCTCGACGTTGTTGAACCAGACGTTGGGATCCAGGCCGCGTTCCGCCGCCGCCTTGCGGATCTTCGCCATGTTGCCCGGCCCGCAGTTGTAGGCCGCAAAGGCGAAGAGCGTGCGGTTCAAGTCGTCGAACTTCCCGTCCGGGAACTCCCGGGCCAGCAACTGGTCCATGTACTTCGTGCCGGCGTGGACGTTGGGGTCCGCGATGGTGATGTCGCCGACCGCCAGTTCCTTCCCGGTCGCCGGCATCAGCTGCATGATGCCGATGGCGCCCACCGGGCTTCTGGCGTCCTGGTTGAGCAACGACTCCTGGAATCCCTGGGCGGCGAGCATGAGCGGGTCGAAATGGTATTGCGCCCCGTACTTCTTGAATACGTCGATCGTCGCCACGTAGCGCTTGTAGTCCTCGGAGCCCGTGGGATTCTGGAGCTGCCGGACCCGGCCACTGTAGCGCGCCAGCCGATCGTTGAGGTTCTTCGGCGTGTTCTGGATCGCCGTGGTGTACGCCTCCGTGACGGCCTTCCGGAGCAGCGGGCTGTTCTTGCGGATCGCCCATCCCATGTTGCCCTTGCGGAGCGCGATCGTCTTGTGCAGCTTCACTTTCGGCAGGACGGGCGACCACATGTTCGCAGTCATGTCGTTGCCGACCATGACCTCGAACAGGCCGAGGTTGAGCATCTCCATCATGTCTTCGTCTTCGAGGGCGTCCGGCACCGCGACGATGTTGATCGGCGGCTTGCCGGCCTTCTTGAACTGCTCGTTGAGCGCGACCAGGCTTTCGTGGTACGTCGAGGAGGGCCGGGTATGCACGGTCTTGCCGGCGAGGTCGTCCACCGTGGTGATGACGGGTGACGCCGGCCCCGTCAGCACGATCTCCGACAGGAGTTGTGCGTCGGGCGCCACGAGAAAATCGACCAACTGCTTGCGCGAGTCAGTCACGCCGAGGTTAACCGCGATGTCGCCGAGGCCCTCCGCCACGCCCGTCAAGAGCTTCTCACGCGTCGTCGGGATGATCACGAACGTCAGAGGCCGCTTGCCCAGTTGCGCGCCGAGCGTCGTGTTCAGCTGTTTCTCGATGGCGCGGACGATGTCCGCCGCGTAGCCCCGTTCGCGGCCCAGTTCGTTGAAGAAGAACGTGCGGCTTGGAGTGGCCAGCACTCTGACCAGGCGCCTCTCGAGCATGGCGTCGAAATCGCCCTTCCAGGGCTTCAGCAGGATTTCGCGGGGAATCTCGCGCGGCTGCGCGGGGGCGTTCGCCGCGGCGGAAGCGGGCGCTTGGACAGCCGGCTTCGCGGGCGGCGGCTGGGGGGCCGGCTTCTGCTGTGCCGAGGGCGAGGCTGCCAGGATCAGGACAACGAGACCGAATGCCAGGAAAGTACGAGGGAGGATCATGGAACGGACTCCAGTCAGACACGCAACGCCTGATTTTAGCACCCCGGCCCCGGACCCATGTCACCTCCACTCTCACGCTCCGGTGTCCCACACGGCGTCGAGGCCGCCGGCAAGCACCGGGTCGAGGAATGCCTAAACAGCCCTTGTGACGTCGTCGAGCGTGGGCCAGGGGAGCTGGTGCTCGCGCGCCATCGCGGCACCCGTCTTCGCCGCCGAGCGAAGGCGCTGTTCGAGCGCCTGCTTGAAGCCTTCGGGCGAGGCGTAGGTGCGGATCGTCATGTGGCGAGCCCTCCGAATGGCCTCAGTGCCTGGTCGACGTCGCCCAGTTCGGCCCTGGTGACGAGGCCGCGGCGGATGGCCTGCTGCGCTGCCTGGCGCAGCAGATCGGGCGACATGTGCTCGCGGGCGCAGTCGTTCAGGGAACGGCGAGGGGTGGTCGTTGGCACTGCGCCGAACCAGGCGCGCTCTCCCTGCGACACGTCCGCGTGGTGGAGCACGACGCCGGTGGGCAGCCTGAAACGCCGAGTCTGCCAGGAGTGCGGCAGCGTCAGATGGACGCGTGCCGGGAGCGCATCCGACAGTCCGTGGAGGGCCAGCGCGGTCTGGTGCGAGACCACGCCGGCCCGCTCAGACCACAACCAGGCGGTGACCAGTTCCTCGTGCTCGCCCGCAGGGAAATGGACGAGCCGGTAGATGCCTCGCCGCGCCCGCGCAACCCTACCCGCGCGGATGTGCTTCAGCAGCAGCTGAGACGAGTAGCCGGCCTCGGCTGCCTGCTTGGTGGTGAAATGGCCGACCTGGGCGCTCGCTGTTTCGAACAGGAGGTCCCAGTCCGGCTTTGTGGCTCGACCGTCCATGCACAAATAGTAACCTAGAGTTTATGTTTGCGCAAGAAATCGCCAGTTATGTCTATGTTCGTAACCTCAGGTTTAGTTTTGTGATGTGGCATCGCGCCGCCGCCTCAGAACACCCAGCCGATCGAGAGGGTCGCCCCGAAATCGTGCTTGGTCCCATTCTCGCCGGGCGGCTTGTTGTCGAACGAGTCGTACAGCGTCAGCCCGACCGTGAAGTCGCTGATAATCTCCCGGCTCAGCGTGACATCCGTGTCCGTGCGGAAGCGCCCGCCGACGTTCAGGCTCGGATAGATCACGAACGTGGCCGTGAGATTCGTCTTCGGCGTGTCGTAGGTGAAGAACGAGTACTTCGCCCCGGCAAAGGCCTCGACGTTGCCGGTGCGGTCGCCGTCCACCGGGATTTCGAGGTTCTGCGTGAGGCCGGCCGCCACGCTGAACAACGACCGGTTGCTCTGCCGCAGGTAGCGGCCAAGTCCGCCGCCGTACGCCGCGCGCAACTGGAGGCCGAGGTCCGTATTGTGCTCCGTCCGTCCCGTGACGATCACGAACCAGCGGTCAGGCAGCAGTCGATTGACCCCGAGGTTGTACATCGTCCGGGTCTGCTGCGGTTCGTCCGGCTGCACCGTCACCGTCGTATCGAACTTCGTTGACCACTCGATTTTCGGCCGCCGCGCGCCGACGCTGACCGAGAGCGACCCCTGTCCGATGCCGCTCGACTCGGTGTAGCTCGCTCCAAGGCTGACGTTGCCGTCGAGCCGGCTCCAAAACGACTGCTTGATCGGGCGAATCCGAACAATGGACAGCAAATCCACGCTGAGGGCGCGGCCGTCCAGCGTGACGTCGAGCGTCGCCTGGGGACCAGGCCCGAGGGTTCCGTAGTAGCGCGCGCCCGTCGAGAGCTCGACTTCGAAGTACTCCGGAGCCGTGAGCGCGAGCACCTTGTCCCACTCGATATAGATGGTGCCCATGCTGGTGGTGGACAGCTCCAGCTTGCCCACCTGCAGCCCTTTCACTTCGCCCCGAATCTGGTCGCCGTTCTTGAGGACCACCAGGCCGGTGTCGGCGGCGTCTGCAGGGCCGACGGCGAACAGGAGGGCCACCAAAAGCACGGCCCACCCGAGGCTGTGGCTCGTCGGCCACCGGCGCTGTTCGCACATGCCCCTTCGCATCCCGGGAATGCTACCATCTCCGCGATGGCGCTGCATCGAACCGGCTCGTTCCGCCGGATGTTCTGGGTCCCTCTCGGGTACGCGCTCGCGGGCACGGCCCTCGGCATGCTGTTGCCACGCGCCGAGGCGTACCTGCTGCCGGGACTTCCGTTCGGCGTTTCGACGGGATCCGCGCAGGTGATCCTGTCGACGATTGCCTCGGGGATGATGGCGCTCACCGCCATCGTCTTCTCCGTCGCATTCGTCATGGTGCAGTTCAGCGCGACGGCCTACTCGCCGCGGCTCGTCGTCTGGCTCGCGCGGTCGGCGGTCATCAACCACTCGATCGGCGTCTTTACGGCGACGTTTCTCTACGCCATCGCTGCCGTGGCGTGGATCGACCGCGGCGGCTCTGGCACCGTCCCGCCGATCACGGTCTGGTTCGCCGTCATCCTGCTGCTCATCAGCGTCCTGTTCTTCGTGCTGCTCGTCGAGAAGATTGGGATGCTGCAGGTCACCCGCGTACTAATGTTCGCAGGCGACGAGGGCCGCCGAGTCATCAACCTCATGTATCCGCCGCCGGGAGACTCCCGCCAGGGAGGCGCGCCCTCGCGGGTCGGCGCGGATCTGCCGGCGCGGGCGCCGGTTCTGGCGACCCTGACCCATTGCGGCGGCCCCGTGGTCGTGCAGGCGGTGCGCACCGACGCCCTCGTCACGCTTGCGCGCCGGCACGACGTCGTCATGGATCTCGCCGTGGCGGTCGGCGACACCGTTATGGACGGCATGACGATCCTGCGGGTGCACGGCACCGGCGCGGCGCCGCCGGAGGTCAGAATCCGGCGGGCTATCGAACTCGGGCCGGAGCGGACGTTTGAGCAGGACCCGAAGTACGCGATCCGGATCCTGGTGGATGTCGCCATCAAGGCCCTGTCGCCTGCGATCAACGATCCCACTACCGCCGTGCAGGCGCTCGATCAGATCGAGGACCTGCTGCTGCGGATGGGCCGCTGCAACCTCGACGTCGGCCGGGCCTACGACGCCGACGGGCGGCTCCGCGTGGTGATGCCCGTGCCCACCTGGAACGACCTCGTCGTGCTCGCGCTGGACGAGATTCGCTTCTGCGGGGCGACCTCCGTGCAGGTCATGCGCCGGACGCGGGCGCTGCTCGACGATCTGAAGGCGCAGGTCAGACCCGACCGCCGCGCGGACCTCGAGTATTTCCTGGCGCGGGTCGACAAGGGCATCCGACGCGACTTCGACGATGCCGACGATCAACGGGATGCGCTCGAACACGACCGGCAGGGTCTTGGATTGTCGCGCGGCCGGAACGTGGAGCCCGAGTGACGGCGCGTCCCGAGATCGCGGCGTTACGATTGCGCTGACGTTTGCCTATGCACGATTCAGAACCTCCAGTGGACGCCAGGACTTCCGACGACGGCGCGTTCGAGACGCTGCTGTGGGAGATGTTCCTGCGCTTCGTCGAGCTTCCCGGCGATAGGGTTGAGGACGCGATCCGCGACGCCCAGCGTCGACTCTGCGAGGCCTTTGCGCTGGATCGGTCCGCGCTGTGGCAGAACGCGGAGGATGACGAGACGGACATGCGAGTGACGCACCTGTTCGAGCGCCGGGGCGTCCCGATCTCGGTCGACGAGTTGACCGGCAGCGTCGACAGCGGAGCGTCGCGTGTTTTTCCACTGACGGCGACCGAGCCCTACCCGGCAACGAAGAGTGCGCGCGCGAGTTTTCCCTGGCTCATGGCGCGGCTACGCGCAGGCCTCACCACGGCCGTGACCGCGATCGACGACCTGCCGGCGGTGGCGGTAGTCGACGCGCAGTCCATGCGTCGGGCCGGCACCGTCTCGACGGTGGTCGTGCCGCTGAAGGCCGAGTCGGGCGTGCTCGGTTGCGTGACCTTCGCCACCACCACCGAGGCTCGGACCTGGCCAGAAGGACTCGTCCGGCGATTTGAACTCGTCGCCCAGGTTTTCGCCCGGGCGATCAGCGTCAAGCGCACCGCTCAGCTGGATCGGGAACACGCGGCTCGCCTCGCCCTCGCCCTCGCCGATCTCCAGACACTGCGCGACCAGCTCCAGGTGGAAAACCGGTCCCTGCGCGACGAGGTGCAACGCCGCGGCGGCGTTGCCCAGGTGGTGGGGACCAGCGCCTCCATCCGCGCGGCCATCAAGCTGGCCGAGCAGGTGGCGCCAACCGGCGCCACCGTGCTGCTGCTCGGCGAAACCGGCACCGGCAAGGAGCGATTCGCCAACTACATCCACGAGCACAGCCCGCGTCACGGGCGGCCGATGGTGCGCGTCAATTGCGCGGCCATTCCGGCCACGCTCATCGAGTCGGAGCTCTTCGGCCGCGAGAAAGGGGCGTTCACCGGCGCCCTCGCCCGCCAGATCGGGCGCTTCGAGCTGGCCATCGACTCAACGATCTTCCTGGATGAGATCGGAGACCTGCCGCCCGATATCCAGGTGAAACTGCTCCGGGTCATCGAGGAGCGGCACGTCGAACGCCTCGGTAGTCCGCGTCCGGTTCCCGTGAACGTCCGCATCATCGCCGCGACCCATCGCGATCTGGAGCGCGCGGTGCGCGAGGGGACGTTCCGCGAGGACCTCTACTACCGGTTGAACGTGTTCCCGATTACCCTGCCGCCCCTCCGGGACCGCCTCGAGGACATTCCGCTGCTGGCCCGGTCGATGGTCGACGAGCTCGGCATGACGATGGGGAAGCGAGTCGATCCGCTTTCGCAAGGCATGCTGAAGGCGCTTCGGCAGTACCACTGGCCGGGCAACATCCGCGAACTGCGCAACGTACTCGAGCGGGCGATGATCACGAGCGCGACCGCGACGCTTCAGGTCGACATGCCCGCGGCGGCCGACGCGAAGCCGCGCCCGTCCGCGGCAAGCCTGGGACTGAAGGACGTCGAGCGTTCTCACATCCTCGAGGTGCTGAAGCAGGTCGGCTGGCGTATTCGAGGTCCCCTTGGCGCCGCCGCCGTACTTGGGCTTCCGCCGACGACCCTGGAAAACCGAATGAACAAACTGGGAATCTCAAGGCCCCACCAGAAGGCCAGCGAGACATCGTAGAAAATCCCACATGTGGGAGCTTGTTGTCTGCCTCCAAGCCTGTTCAAGTCGCGCAACACGATAGATAAGACACTACCTATCAATACCTTACCAACTATGGGTGGCCTCTGATTGCATCGGGTATGGACTGTGCATCTCGACAGTCCATGACCCAGGTCTTTCTCAGGCTAATGGCCCCTGCCGGCCGCACGCCGGAGATCCTGCAGGCCCTTGGGGCGATTCGCCTCCCGGCCGAACTCGACCGTGACTGCGTCCTGACGCAACTCGGGACCGACGCGCAGGACCCTGACGTCGTGGTCTACCTCGAGGAATGGCTGAGTGCGGACGGGCTCGCGCACCGCGTCGCCTCCCCGAACTTCCGCGGACTGTTGAATCTGCTCGAACTGGCGGCCGAGCCGCCCATGCTGGAGTTCAGGGAGATTGCCCGGACTCGAGGGCTCGAGTACGTCGCCAGCGTGCGCCGCGCCGATGCCATCGCCGACGCGGCGGCCGATCCGCAGCGCCTGCCCGCGTAACAAAGGAGACTTCCTGCCGTGTCATGCATACCTGCAATCCGTCTTCCGGCCTTCCTGATCGTCGCCGGTCTCATCGCGCTCATCGGGATACCTGCGGTCGCGCAAACCTCAACGCCGACGTCCGTGACGCTCGCGTGCGAGTCGACACCCGGAGAGCGCAAGGTCTGTCTGGGCGACACCTCGGGGGGCGTCGCCCTGCTGAAGTCCACCGGCGCCGCGGCGTGCCTGCTCGGCAAGACGTGGGGCTACGACGACAGAGGCGTATGGGTCGCCGATGGCTGCGGCGGCGAGTTCCAGCTCGGCCAGGCTGCCAAGGCGGGTGCGTCGGTGCCGGCCCCGGTGGCCGCGCCGGTGCAGACCACGGAGGTCCCAGACCAGGCTCCTGCACCCACGCCGCCTGCGCCCCAGCCCATCGAGCAATGGGGCGACTTCACCCCCGGCGACGGGTTTCTCGTCGGGAAAAGCAGCGCCGGATCGCTGTCCATCAGCGGCTACGCGCTGCTGCGGTACATCAACCAGTTTCCGGGCGAGCAGACGTTCACCGATCACCTCGGAAATGAACAGAAGGTCGACGGCCGCAACGACATCTACCCCCACCGGGTGATGATTTTCTTCAAGGGGTGGCTCGGCTCTCCGAGACTGATCTATGCGATCACATTCTGGACGGTCAATGCGACCGACCAGCGTGCGATCTTCGGCAACATCGGGTACCAGTTCAGCCGGAAGTTCAGCCTCTACGGCGGTTTCAATGGCAACCCGGGCACGCGGTCGCTCCAGGGCTCACATCCCTACTGGCTCGGCCACGATCGCGTGATGGCCGACGAGTTCTTCCGGCCGTTCTTCGGGTCGGGCGTCTGGGCCCAGGGCGAGCTCGTGCCAGGCCTCTGGTACAACGCCGAGCTGTCGAATAACAACAGTTCGCTCGGCGTGAAGACGAGCCAGCTCGATCGCACGTTCTCCTCGGGCGCATCGATGTGGTGGATGCCGACGACGAAGGAGTTCGGCCCTCGGGGGGGGTATGGCGACTGGGAGCGGCACGAGAAGCTGGCCACGCGTTTCGGCGTCTCCACGACACGGAGCCCGGAGCAGCGCTTCTCCAACTCCGGCGGAGGCTCCGACAACACCACCATCAGGCTGGCCGACAGCCTGAACGTGTTCGACACCGGGGCGCTGGCGAAGGCCGTCACCGTGCAGAACGTGGACTACCGGATCCTCTCGTTCGATGCCGGCATGAAGTACAAAGGCATCTTCCTGCAGACAGAGATCTACAACCGCTGGCTCGACAACTTCAAGGCTGACGGTCCCGTGCCCGTCGCGAGCGTTCACGACACGGGCTTCTACGTGCAGGGAGCGTTCTTCCCGGTGCCAAAGAAGCTCGAGCTCTACGCGGCGACATCGCAGATCTACGGCGACAAGTCGGCCGGTTTCAGCAACAGCTCCGAGTACCTGGTGGGGATGAACTACTACCCCTTCAACACGCGCAACCATCGGCTCAACGTCCAGGTCATCGACGTCAACCACTCGCCGGTCAGCAGCGCGTTCGGCTACTACGTCGGCGGCCTGAACGGCACGTCCTTCGCGACGGCGTTCTCGGTGTTCTTCTAGAAATCGACGGAGACGGATGATGACTTCATTAGTGCGCATGGGACGCCGGGGGCTCTGGCTCGCTAGCGTGGTGATCCTCGCCGCGATCGTCGCCCTGGCCGTCCCGCTCGCCAGCCGTCTTTCGGCGGCGCCCCAGGCCCCGGCCGCTGCTCCTGCGCAGGAGTACCTCCTGCACGACTCCCACCTGCACCTGACCAACTACATCCAGGAGGGGCCGGACATTCACGACTTCCTGAAGGTCATGGGCACGAAGGTCGGCCGCGTGGCGGTCTTCGGCCTGCCGCTTCAGCAGATGTGGGACAAGAACAACACCGGCGACTTCGCGCCCACTTACTACCTGCAGAGCGACGCGCCCCTGTACTACTACTCGTTCACCGACGCCTTCATCGCGATGCAGTTCAAGTCGCTGACGCCGGCCGAGCAGGCGCGCTTCGACCCGATGATCACCGGGTTCAATCCCGCGGACATGTACGCCGCCGACCACATCAAGCGCGTGCTGCTGACCTTCCCCGGCGTGTTCTCGGGCATCGGCGAGTTCACGATCCACAAGGAGTTCGTCTCAGCGAAGATTCCCGGCAAGACCGCCAGCCTGCTCGACCCGGCCCTGGATCGCATTCTCGATTTCGCAGCGGAGGCTGGCCTGATTGCCATCTTCCACAACGACATCGACATGCCGTTCCCGAAACCGGGCCAGGAGCCATGGATCGTCCCGCAGTTCCGGGACCTGCTGCTTCGCCATCCGAACGCCAAGGTGATTTGGGCGCATGCCGGCGTCGGCCGCATCGTGCATCCGGTCAAGGACCAGCTCGGGATGATGGAGCGCGGCCTGGCCAGCCCGAAGCTGGCGAACTTCTTCATCGACATCTCGTGGAGCGAGCTCGCGAAGTACGTGGTGGCGACGCCGGAGACCACGGCGGCGATGGCGGATCTCATCAACCGCTACCCCGACCGGTTCCTCTTCGGCACCGACGAAGTGGGGCCGACTGATCAAGGGAAGTACCTGACGACCTACGATCTCTACCAGCCGCTGCTCGCGAAGCTCACGCCGGAGGCGAAGCAGAAGCTCCTCAAGGGCAACTACGAGCGGCTGTTCGATGAGGCGCGCCGCAAGGTGCGGGCCTGGGAAAAGGCGCATGGGAAATGACATCGACAACGAACAAGGAGCAATGTTCATGAGCAACGAGAGAAGCCGCCGCTACGGCCGCGCCGGGATGCTGGCGCTGGTACTGATGCTGGCGATCGCGCCGGCCGTCTGGGCGCAGACACCCGCCGCTCCGGCGCAGGAGCCGAAGCCGTCGATGACGATCTACGGGTTCGCGATGCTCGACATCGGCGAGAACGCCACGCAGATCCACCCGGACTGGTACGACACGATGCGCGTGTCGAAGCTGCCGACCTACAAAGACGAGTTCGGCAAAGACGGCGTCGCGTTCGCCGGCGTCCGCCAGTCCCGCTTCGGCGTGAAGACCAGCACGCCCACGTCCATGGGCGAGCTGAAGACGCAGTTCGAGTTCGAGCTGTTCGGCACGGGCGTCGACTCGGGGCAGACCACGTTCCGGCTGCGCCACGCGTATGGCGAACTGGGCCAGTTCGGCGCAGGCCAGACGTGGAGCCCGTTCATGGACCCGGACGTGTTTCCGAACTCGCTCGAGTACTGGGGCCCCACGGGCATGGTGTTTTTCCGCAACGTCCAGGTGCGGTGGATGCCGCTCAAGGGCGACTCGAACCTGACGCTGGCGCTCGAGCGGCCAGGCGCGAGCGGTGATGCGGGCATCCTCGCCGACCGGATCGAGATCCAGAACATCAAGGGCCGCACGCCCGCGCCGGACTTCACCGGGGCCTACGCGTACGGCAAGAAGTGGGGCTACGTCCGCATCGCCGGGGCGGTCCGGAAGATCAACTGGGACGACATGCTCGCGGACAAGTACGAACTCAGCGGCAGCGCGACCGGCTGGGGCCTGAACTTCAGTTCGAACCTGAAGCCGTCGGCGAAGGACGTCATCCGGCTGCAGCTGGTCTATGGCAAGGGGATTGAGAACTACATGAACGACGCGCCGGTGGACATCGGCATCGTCGCCAATCCCGGCAACGCGAAGACCCCCATCCTGGGCAAGCCGATCCCGATTCTCGGCACTGTGGTCTTCCTGGATCACACCTGGAACGACAAGTGGTCAACCACGGTCGGGTATTCGCAGACGGATATCGACAATACAGAGGGGCAGAGCCCGAACGCGTACAAGCAGGGCAAGTACGCGCTCTTCAACCTGCTCTACACGCCGGTGCCCAACGTGATGATGGGCGGCGAGTTCCAGTGGGGCCGCCGCACGAACTTCTCGGACGGGTTCCACTCGGACGGCGTGAAGGTCCAGTTCTCGTTCAAATACAACTTCTCGCACAAGATCGGAGGCTGAGCATGATGGGACAGAAGACGATTCGCATCGCACTCGTCACGTT
>Ga0315286_10000533_pt1 | contig 32151 bp, 39 predicted proteins | sample YL17G10_0_MG_FD_205038 | JGI IMG/M metagenome (GOLD analysis project Ga0315286, IMG submission 205038) | Sediment microbial communities from Yellowstone Lake, YNP, Wyoming, USA - YL17G10_0 | ecosystem: Environmental > Aquatic > Freshwater > Lake > Sediment | place: USA: Wyoming | collected... | reverse complement strand
CCTTCATCAAATCCGAATACGAAGTCATTTCCTGCGTTGCCATCAGTTACTAGCAATTGGTCAGCCCTGTCGCCTAATATTCTTGCTGATTTCTCAGTGTCATCTGCAGCTGTCCTTGCAGTTGCTTCTGCAGTGTCCGCTGCTGCTAGTGTATTGTCTGCTGCGATTCTTGCTGCTTCTTCTGCATCCACATCTGCAATTCTTGCAGTCGTTTCTGCGCCTATGTTAGATTGTAGCGTGTTGTCATTAGCTAGCCTTGTTGCTGCTTCTGCATCAATGTTATTCTGAAGAGTCGTGTCAGCTCCTGTTCTTGCTGCTTTTTCTGCATCAATATTGGTTTGCAGTGCCGTGTCAGCATTGCCTAATGCAGTATCTGCTGCAATTCTTGCATTTGATTCTGCAGTGTCTGCTCCAGCTCTTGCTGTTGCTTCTGCTGTGTCAGCTGCACCTAAAGTTGTAACAGCGGTTGCTCTTGTTGAAGCTTCCGCATCAATATTAGATTGCAAAGTTGTGTCTGCAGCTCCTCTGTTGGTTATCTCGTTTGCAAGTCCAACTACAGTAGCATCCCAATTAGTTATTTGACTGCTCATTATGCCAAATGCTGGTGATGCACTAAAGATTGGGTCTTTCTCAGTTAGTGCTGTTACAAAGTCTGGCGCTCCTATTATCTTGTTCCATGCAAGTGAAGTCATCCATGACGGATCCGCATATAATCCAGTTGTTACAACATCATCTGCTGCAAGCTGATCCCAAGCAGAATAATTCTTTGTTTCTAAAGTGATTACTCTTCCGTCAAGAGCTGAATCTGCAGTTGTCCTTGAAGTTACTTCATTAGTAAGGTTAGTTGTCAAAGTTGCATCAGCTGCGATTCTTGCTGCTTCTTCTGCATCAACATCAGCAATTCTTGCAGTTGCTTCTGCTGTGTCCGCTGCTGCAAGTGTTGCATCTCCTGAAACTCTTAAGTTCGCTTCTGATGTGATTGCTGCTGCTCTCGCTGCTGCTTCTGCATCGATGTTGTTCTGCAGTATTCCGTCTGCACCTTGTCTATTTCCTCTTTCTGAAACATACTCGGATTGAAGTGTTGAGTCTACATTTGCCCTTGTGGTTGCTTCTGCAGTTAAGGCAACTATAGTTGCATATGCTGAATCATCGTCTATTGGTAATGTCTGCCAGCTCTTGTCGCCTCTCCAATATTGGAGGGTTGTTCCTGCTGTTATGCTTGGCTCTTTTCCATCGATTTGGGCCTGCAATCCTGAATCTGCACTTGTCCTTGCAGTTGTTTCAACACCAATTGCAGCATTTCTTGCTGTAACTTCTGCAGCGTCAGCATTTGTCCTTGCAGTCTCTTCTGCATCAACATCTGCAATTCGGTTTGTTACCTCATTTGTGAGATTGGTTGTCAAAGTAGCGTCTGCAGTTCCTCTTGTTCCTGCTTCTGCTGTGTCAGCTGCTGCAAGTGTTGCATCGCCTGAAACTCTTAAGTTCGCTTCTGATGTTATTGCCGCTGCTCTCGCTGCTGCTTCTGCATCAATATTATTCTGCAATGTTGTGTCAGCTGTGCCTCTCGTAGTCACTTCATTATTAATTGCAGTTGTTAATCCTGCATCAGCTAATATTCTTGCAGCTGCTTCATTATTAATTGCAGTTGTTAATCCTAAATCTGCTGCTTGTCTTGCAGTTTCCTCAGCTAAGAACTTAACATCTGCTGATATAATTGTGTAATAATCTCCTTTCGCATTTGTCCAGATAGGATCTTTCTCGTCTGCTGTGCCGAAAGTATCATCTGCTTCGCAAATAACTGTTCCGTCAGAATTCACAACTCGAATAGATGAACCCGCTGCGCATATTCCAGAAACTCTATTCTGCAACAATGCGTCAGCTGCTGCTCTTGCTCCAGCTTCTAAACCAATTGCTGCATCTCTTGCTGTTGCTTCTGCTGTATCTCCAGCAAGCATAGCATTATGTTCATTAGTTACTGCAGTTCCTCTATCACTAATTTCTTGGTTAAGACTAGTTGTCAAAGTTAAATCAGCATTTGTTCTATCAGTAATTTCTGTTGCGAGACCAGTTGTTAACGTATTGTCAGCCGCTATTCTTGCTGCTGTTTCAGTTGAATCTGCAGTACCTAATGCATTATCAGCAGCTATTCTCGCGTTTGATTCAGTTGTATCTGCATTTCCTCTTGCTGTTGCTTCATTAGCAATGTCAGTTGAAAGTCCTGAGTCTGCATTTGTTCTTGCTGTTTTTTCTGCATCAATATTTCCTTGTAATCCTGTGTCAGCATTTGTTCTGTCAGTTACTTCCTTTCCAAGGTCAGTGGTTAGTGTTGCGTCGTCAGCTGCTCTTGTACCTGCTTCAGTTGTGTCTGCGTCTGTCCTTTCTGTTTTTTCAGTGCTGAACAATGCATCTATCTGTGTCTTCAGATAATACAGCACTTTGTCAGCATTCCATTTTGGATCTATCTCATCACCTGTGCCGAAAGTGTCGTCAAACTCGCAAACAACTGTTCCGTCAATATTTACAACTCTGATTGATTGACCTGTTGGGCATGTTCCAGAAACTCTTGTTTGTAACAATGCATCCGCTGCTCCTCTCGCACTTGCTTCTGCACTATCAGCGTTTGTTCTTGCAGTTACTTCATTGCCAAGGTTAGTTGTCAATGTCGAATCAGCATTTCCTCTAACCAATGCTTCAGCATCAATATTATTCTGTAATGTTACGTCCGCAGCTTTCAATGCCGCGTCATTATAAATTGGATCAACAGTGCAGCCCTGCGCATTGCCATATCTATCAACGCCCATTGCATATTGTCCTGCTGGGCAGTCTGTTCCGTCAGTTATAAGTGATCCTGCATTAAGGGCAGTAATAGCATTTATAGCATCACTAGCATGCATTGCTGTGTCTGCGTTTGTTGCATGATTTGCATTTGTTGCTGTGTCTGCAACTGTAGCGTGGTCAGCGTTTGTTGCGCTTGGCACTTTATTGAGTTGGCTTTCAACAACGTCGAATTTGCCAGCATTAATTACTAGTGCATGGCCTGCTCCTGTGTCAACATCTGCTGGTAGGTCTAAACATATTGCGTTTCCGCTCGCGTCAACGCCTGTTGCATATTTTCCTGCACCACAGAGTGTTCCGGCAGCTGCTAATGCTGTTGCTGTGCTTGCGGTTGTTGCTGAATCTGCTGATGTTGCATGACCTGCATTTGTTGCGCTGTCTGCACTTGCTGCGTGGTCAGCGTTTGCTGCGCTTGGAACTTTTCCGAATTTACTCTCATCAACTGAGAATTCTTTCGCAGCCAAAGTCAAGCCATTACCTGCAGTGTATTGTGTATCGTCATCTACTCCGTCGCTAAAGCCTGATGTGCCTGTGAAATCTAAAGATATGAATTTTCCGTTGAAATCATCAGCTGCATCCTGGTCCCAGGCACTGTAATCCTTCTTCTCTAAAACTGTGACTCTTCCACTTAGTGGACCATCATTATATATAGTATCAGCATCTACGCCGCCTAGAGTGTGAAAATCATTGCTGACTAAGCTTTTTAGCACATCCAAGTCAACATTTGCATTGTTTCCATTTGCTCCTGTGTCTCCTTTTGGTCCTGTGCAGTCTTTTGCATCGCATCCGCTGACTCCGTCCTTGTCCTCAGCAGGGTCGCAAACTCCATTAGCATTCAAATCCCAGCAGCTGATTCCGTCTGCTCCATCTTGTCCTGGTATTCCTTGGGCTCCTGGTGCTCCATCTTGGCCATTAAGTCCGTTTGCTCCTGGTAATCCTTGTAATCCTTGGTCTCCTTTTTCTCCTGGTATTCCTTGGTCTCCAGTCGCTCCATCTTTTCCTGGTGCTCCAGCATCTCCTGGCAGTCCTTGGAATCCTCTTGGTCCTTGCGCTCCAGTGCATGAAAATGCAGAACCGAAAAATTGAGTGTCTGCCAGTGGATTATATAGTCCATTATCATCTTCGTCTTGGTAAAAGGATATTTTGTATCCGCCATTGGCGCAGTTTGCACTTACTGGCTCTGTCTCAACAAAAACTACAATGCCTTTCCCATTTGCTCCTGCTGCTCCTGGCGCTCCATCTTGTCCGTCAGCTCCTGCTGCTCCTGTCTCACCTTGTATTCCTTGTTCTCCTTGTATTCCTTGTATTCCTGTCTTTCCTTGTATTCCTTGTATTCCTTGTTCTCCTTGTATTCCTTGTTCTCCTTGTTCTCCTTGCTCTCCTTGTGGTCCTTGGATATTGCCTACATTGGTCCAAGTATTGTCAGCGCAAACATATAAGTCGCCTGATATAAGGTATGAATCGCCATTGTCGCATGTGGTTGGCAGTTTAGTCGGGTCGTCCATTGTTCCCATAATTGTAACGCTTGTGCCGTCTGCACCATCATCTCCTTTTTCTCCTTTTTCTCCTTGAGTTCCGTCTGCTCCGTCTGCTCCGTCAGCTCCTGCTGCTCCTTGTTCTCCTTGTACTCCTTGTACTCCTTGTATTCCTTGTATTCCCTGCTCTCCCTGGTCTCCTTTGCATGAGTATGCTTCATTAAGGAATGTGTCTGTTCCTGAGTCATATGCTCCGTTATTATTCACATCCCTGTAGAAATCTATTTTGTATCCGCCATTAGCGCAGTTTGCGCTTACTGACTCAATCTCAACATTTGTGACTACTCCTTGAGCATCATCTCCTTTTTCTCCTTTGTCTCCATCAGGCCCTTTCTCTCCTACTGGTCCTTGGTTTCCATCTAGTCCCTTATTTCCGACTGGTCCTTGATCACCTACTGCTCCTTTGTCTCCTATTGGTCCTTTATCTCCAACTGCTCCTTTGTCTCCTACTGCTCCTTTGTCTCCTGTTGCTCCAGCCGCTCCTGAAGCTCCAGTCGCTCCTGTAGCTCCTGTTGCTCCTGTTGCACCAGTTGCTCCTACTGGTCCTTTATCTCCTATTAGTCCCTTATTTCCTGTTGGACCTTTATCGCCGACAGGTCCTTTATCTCCGGTAGGTCCTTTGATTCCTGTCATATGATTAGCAATATATGTTACCTGTCCTTGCAGGTTTATAACAGCAGTCCATAATTTTCCAATCGGGTCCACCCACCACTTGCTTGGCTTAGTCACAGGAGTGGCTGCCAATGCTGACGTTGATATCATCAAAATAACGAAAAGAACTAGCATTAGTCTTAGAACTTGTTTCATATTCATTTTATATACCCCCAAAATCACACATTTATTTCTATTATTATATAAGTGCGTAGCGGTAGGAATCATTAATCATATATAAAGCTTATCTTTTTGTCTCATTCAGTAGTAGTTAATTTTTCAGAAAGGTTTTTAAACTGGCTTTGCTCATCTTATCTTTCTTTTAGAACTTCCAGCTATCATCCTTTCCTTTCCAGCTTCTTAATATCTTCTTCAGGAAAAAGATTCTCGGGCTTGATCCTGCTCTTCAGGAGGAGCTTCCTGACATCGGCGTTGTTCTTGACATGCTCTTTTGTGATGCCGGTCTCACCATGGAGCTCTTGCTTCCTCACATTAAAATTAGATATATTCAATTGATTACAAAAAAAGCATACCTCGTTGTCAACAAAAACATTTGTTTTTGTGATGCCAGAAACTTCGTTTCTGAGCATTTACAGCGAGGATTGGTTTCAAAAATTATATTTTTGGAACAGCAAATCAAAAATTTGCTTGTTTCCTTTTTTTGGATCAACAAAAGCTTTGCTTTTGAGCGCCAAAATAAAATTTTGAGCGCAACAACCTAGCTTAATGCTTTTTTTGTACCAACATACCTTGCCCTTTAGGGCGAGGTTGTTGATTTCTGGCACTTAGATGTTCTTGTAGATGTTTTTCCTATGGCCGATTTTTGTAACTTCAATTCTTTTCTTCCCGGGGTAAATGTCTGCTATGACTCGGTAATCTCCCGCTCTAAGTTTGAAGTCTGTTCTTCCTTCCAACCGCTTGAAGAAGTGGAAAGGGTCATCTTTGGTCGATTGTATTTTCTTGAAAATCCTTTGTGCAAGTGATTTTTCGAGTTTTTCTAAGAATTCGATTGCTTTATCATCAATTATTAGCTCATACATCAGAATCCGAGCCTCTTCTTAGCTTCAGCTTCAGTAACAAACTTTCCTTTCCTAATTCGCTCTCTAGCTTTCTCAATAGCTTCAATAGTTTCCTTGCTGAGCTCAGGATCTTTCTTAACATTCTTAGCGATAAAAATCACTTTCTTCAAGACCTCGTCATAGCTCTCATTCTTATACTCTCGAAAAGTGTCCAATTCAAATTTTGTGTCATCACGTATCTTTATTGTCGTATCGCTCATAAAAACATCACCGTATACCAAAGTATACCTAGGTATATTTAAATCTTTCTATATTTGCGCCAGATTGTCCAGTCAACAACAAAATTTAGCAAAATTTTGAGTCGTATAATGCTAACGGTTGTACGATCACGCAAGTTTTCCGAAATTGTCCAGTGGCGAAGCCATTGAGCAACAAAATTTTAGGTTTTTAAATTGTTTTTTGCAGATTATCTGCTTGCAATAGTTATCCCTGTGAAAGCTGAATTACTTCTTCGGTGTTCTTGACAGTAATTTTCCCGATGGCTTTCAGCCTATGGTCATTTGACCAGAGGATGCTGCTTGGGTAGGCTAGTGCACAGGCCACAAAGACCTTGTCATCAGTATCTATGTTCTTAACCAGTTCCTCGGCTTCTCTCATGTAAGGCTTGGTTATGTTATTAGGGACGATCTCTGCCTTGCCTAATATGATCTGGAGCAGCTCGTTAAATTCATCTTTGCTCATACCTGATTTTTCAAATAGCACTGCTTTATGCTTATTCATTTCATCAAATATGAATCCAGGGAAAAGAAAAAGGCCGTCATAATCTAATATTATCTTTCTAGTGGTCGAATCCCTTATTAATGCTGAGAACAATACGTTGGAGTCAATGACGATTCTCATCCAGGAGCCTCTTTGCCGCCGCAGCTTTTATCTTCTTACTGAAATCCTCAACATCCTTCTTGGTCAGCTTGCTCTTCTTGGCAAGGCTTTCTGCTAGTTGAAGGGTTTCCAGCTTCTCTACGATGGCTTTCCTGGCTACTTCGCTCCATCTTACCTCTGAGAACAGCCTCATCTGGCTGTGAATGTCCTCTGGTATTGCTAAAGTTATGTTTCCCATACTCTCACATACTTATGTGATGACACATATTTAAATGTTTCGCTTAAAAAGCCATCTTTAATATAACCTTCTGATGGCGATTTATATATCCTACGTCGGTATGTCCAGTGGAGAACGAAAATTTTACGGATTTGTCCAGTGCATACTTCCTGAGAATGTTGAAAATAAACCTAGCATTCCCTTGCCGAAGCAAGGTCATACTAGGGACTTCATGAATATATAGATATGTAAGCCTATATTTAAATTTAACGATTTTCTCGGCGATTTTTTCCGGAATTTTCGGAAATAATTTAATTTAGCACGGTAGCTCTTAATATTCTCTCTAACTCATTTTTCCAGACACTGTCTGGAATTTGTGATGATCGGTCAGACGCTGCCTGGCTTTTTCTCACTATCCTGTTTATGTTCTTGAAGAAAGCCAAGGCATACCTTCTTTTAGGTAATGAACTACCTGTTATCAGGTAGCATTTTCGATGCCAAGACCTCTTCCAAATCCTGAAAGTAATCATTAATATTTCTCGCAGCCATTTCATTAATAAGCTTCCTTTGCATTTTAGTTTTAACAAGTTTTAAAGCTAAATGTTCAGCCAATTCTCTTGCAATCATTGTCTTTTGCACGAGCCTTATGCGTTCATCTTCGCCTGCATTCAACCAATCATTCCAGAATTTTTTAGGAATATCTCTTTTCATGAAAACCACCCGTACTCACTAATTACAAAAAGAAGATAACTCATTTATATATCCTACGTCAAGTTGTCCAGTGGACAACAAAATATTACAAATTTTGAGTCGACAAACGCCGGGTGTTTGCGAGAACGAAAGAATTCCGAAATTGTCCAGTGGCGAAGCTAGTGAGCAACAAAATTTTTCAGAAAGGCTTTTAAACTGGTTTTTGTAAATTCTCTGCTTTGTAATCAATTTCTTCCGGAATCTAATCATAGCATTATTTAAAGCAGTAAGCAAAGCATATCCCGGGATAAAAATCATTTCAGTCATGGAAACCAAAAGATATTTATATAAGTTTATATATCTATTTATATAACTTAATATAGGTGATTGAAATGCAAAAAATAATACATTATCCGAACTTGAAAACTGTATTGACAATAGAGTCTGTCCTGAAGAAGGCCAATAACTTAATGACCAGAGAGCAATTAAAGAAAAAATTGCCTAATAAGATAATGCACCAAACCTTGAATGTTGCCCTGAAATACCTGGAAGACGGCGGCAAGATTTTAGACGGAAGAAAAGGCATTTTATGGGTATACAACCCAAGCCCAAAGCTGGACAAGGCAATAAGAGGAGGAGTTGAGCTGTGATGTTTAAGGGAAAGCCAGTTAAAGTAATTATTACTGGAGAAGCCAAAGAGCAATTTGATGGCTTGAACAAGACAGTCGGGGAGGAAATTGCCAAAGGCATCACCAGCAGTGACCATCAGACCCTGCTTAATTCTATAAAGCAGAAGATAGAGATAATGAAAGTCAACCCTGAATATGGGCTTCACATCCACAAAGACAGGATTCCGAAAGAATACATCAGGGATTATGATGTAAATAATTTATGGAAAATCAACTTAGCTGGCGCTTGGAGGATGATTTATACCATACGAGGAAGTAATGTAGAGATTATCTCTTTAATCCTGGACATAATCGATCACAACAGTTATAATAAGAAGTTTGGCTACAAGAAGAAATAGGCTTTTAAATTGCTTTTGCAGATTCCGGAAAGAATTTAATTTAGCATAGCTTTATTTCCTGCTGCCTTTTAATCGCTTTCTTTTCTGCTCTTTAGGCTCTTTTGCTGAGAACTAGAATTCCCTCGGTGTTCATTTTCTATCTCTGTTATGATCTCTTTTAAAAATTCATTGAATTTTTCTAAAAATTTATGGAAATCCTTGCCAAGCTTCCCTATTAAGAGCTTTTCTTCTTCCCCTATCTTAAATGTAGGGATTTCTTGCATATGCCCTTTAAGATTATCCAGGTATTTCTCGTATTTAAGCATAGAGCTTATTTTTTTGACCACTTCTTTTTTCAGGCTTTTCAAGCTTAACCCTTGGTTTTTTGTAATCAGGTAAACATCAATGAAGTCTCTTGATTTTACCCCTTGCCTTGTCAATATCGCCCTTATTTTTTCGCATAATATTTCCTTTAAGTCATAACAGCTTATTTCTGGGGATTGGAAAAACCAGCCTGAGCCTTCAGGCAGTATGAACTTAAGTTCCGTTTCATTATAGCCCTCCCACCTGAGGGACTTTGCTTTTTTATTTTTACATTCAAATATTAAGTCTTCTAAGAAATTTATCTGCAACTTAATGAATGTTTTCTTATTTAATTCCGGGGAATGATAATACATTTTGATTGTCGTAAACTTGTTTCCCGCCCTGAATTCAAAATATTCTTTATTGCTTTTCTCTGGCTTGAATTCCAAGTTTAGCTTTTGGCAGGTTTTATCTAACAATTTAGCTAATTTATCGATTTCTTTTGAAATTATTCTTCTTATTTGTTTTTCTGACTTATTCTCAAATATCCCTTTATTTTTGAATGTAAAGTCCATGTCTTCTGAGAACCTATAATACCCGAAATAACATTTTATTAGGCAAGTTCCCCCTTTGAACGCATAATTTTCCTTGAAATAGGGATTAGAAGAGAGCTCTAAAAGAATCTTATGCAATATTAAATCCTTCTCAATCAGGCCTCTTTGGTTTATCCCTGACTTATTGTGAATCGCATCTACTATTTTAGTTACCACTCAATCTCCCCACGATTCTCATAACTTTGCCATCATACCTTTCGGAGTATTTGATGAGCTTGTTTTTTGAGAGCTTTTCAGCCATTTCCTCAAAGTTTTTCTTGTCGTAATGGTTCAGGTAGAGCAAGTCTAGCGCAGTCTTTTCCGGGTCTGAATAATAGATATCCTCCCTTATTATCCCGAAATTCATCAGTTTGGGGGATATCTTGTAAAACTTAACTTTCCTATCCCTTATGGTTATGGGTTTTGCCCGGTATAGTGTATCTGTTATTATGTAGTCTACAAAAAAGTATTCGTGAGTCATGTTATTTATTTTTAATGCTGTTTCCAGCCCAAAATACCAGTTTTTTATGCCCTTAATTTCCAGGGCATTTTTTAACAGCTCATAAAAAGCCATCTCTGATTTTCCCAATTTTCTTTCTTCCATGGAGCTTATATAGAAAATCCCTCTAAAAATTCTGGACATATATTTGTTTCTAAGAAGATATTTTATTAGGTATGATGGGTTGGCAGATAATCTTTTCGAATAGTCTTCCAGCTCCTTGGTTGTTATAAACTTCTTATCTTCTCTTGCTAGTTTCTCAACAGCTAGCTTATAAGGCTTTAATTTGTTTTTTTCCATTTTATGCCCTTATATTATCGTATCACAAAGATACATAATATGTATCCTTTTGATATATATAAATGTTTCGCTTTTGCATTGACTTGTTCAACTAATACATCCTGGAAAATCATAGAGCAAACATCACGGCAGGTGCTTAATAAACCCTCTTAAGAATTAATCGGAAGGAAAAAGGCGTTTGCAGAAGAGTTACGGAATGAGTTCTGAATCGAAATATTTATATAGTCATTATAACTATTATGGTGGTTATAGGTTATTATAATGAATACCACAATCGCAATATCCCGGGAAATAAGGGACCAGATAAAAGAATATGGGAATAAGGGAGAAACCTACGATGAAATACTCGCAAGAATTCTCAACAGTGCAAAGGAAAGGCAATTGCAGGAATTATTAATGGACGAAAAAGGCACCATGACCATAGCCGAAGCAAGAGCCCGGCTTAATAAAAAGTAAGATGGCAAAGGTAATAATAACAGAAAACCTATACGGAGATATTGCGAAAAAATTCAGTAACACTGAAGCCAACAAAATTATTGACTTGCTTGAGGCATTAGGAGAGAACCCTGCGAAAGGCAAAGAAATAAGCAGTGTAGGGAAAATATTAATTAAAGAGATAAAATACGGGAAGTTCAGGTTCTACTTCATCACAGACGGATACAAAATAAAGATATTGAAAGCTGATGAATTAAAAGACTTGATCATAAAGTTTGTGAGGATGTCAGATAAGAAAAGCCAACAACAAACAATAGAGGAGATAAAAATAGTCCTGCGAAGCTTGGGAGAGGAAGGATTCTAGTTTCTAATGCTTTCTTCCGGAATCTAATCATAGCATTATTTAAAGCAGTAAGCAAAGCATCACGCTAGCCTGAACCGAAATGTTTATATATTAATACCGTATTAATACTATATTAAGGTGATATTATGGTTCAGGCAATAATAGACATTAACGACAGCACTAACAGGGTGTTGAATATTGTGAAAGCCCAATTCGGACTTAAGGACAAGAGCCAAGCCATTGAAGTGATGGCCCAGCGCTATGAGCAGGACATTCTAGAGCCTGCTTTGAGATATGAGTACATTGAAAAGCTGAATAAGATCGAGAAGCAGAAAGGCATAAAGTTCAAGAACATGGCTGAACTGAGGAAGATTATTGAGGACAAGGCATGAAGAATTACGAGATAAAGCCTTACTTACAAGAAATTCTGAATAAGCTTTCAAAGAAAGATAAAGTAATGTACGAGCGCATCCTAAAGAAAATCGAGGAAATAATTACTTCTGAAGACATTGAGCATTATAAAAACCTCAGGCATGACATGAAAGACAGGAAAAGAGTCCAGCTTGGGCCTTTTGTGCTCGTTTTCAAGGTTCTCAAAGAATCAGGCACAATATCATTCCTAGACTTTAGCCATCACGATGAGGTTTATGAGAGAAATTGAGGTTTATGAGAGAAATACAAAATAGCTCACTCAGTAACAGGCCTGTCAACGAACAGGTAATGCTTCTCTTTGCCTTCTAATTCAGAAATAATCCTCTTGACTATAGTAGTCACTGGGTCTGGCATCAATTTCACTCTTGCCTTTATGTCTGCAAAGCTCTTGAAAGGCTCGACTTTCCTTTCATTGATTATCTCCCACATGTGCTTCTTGCCTACTCCGGGCAATAATTCAAGCACGTGCATTCTCGTGCTCACTGGCTGGGCCTTGTTGAAGAATTCCACAAATCTCGCTTCCTGCTCCTTCACTCTCTCTTCTACTAAGTGCTTCAAGCCGTTCTTGGCAGTTCCTGTGAGCTTCTCATAAGCCATCCTGCCGTTGATGTGGTGTATCTTGTCCCTCTTAGCCTCTCCTATATATACGGTCTCGTTAGGCTGGAGGAATATCCCTTTCCTTGGCACCAGCTCCAGGAGAGTGAAATGCTCTTTGCCCATGGCGTGCACAATGGGCGTCTTGATGTGCATCGGCCTGCTGTCAAAGGGATAGCCGTTTGGCAAGAAGTCCAGCACTATTGCTTCCTCTTCTTTCTTTTGCATCGAGTCCACCCCTAACTATGTCGATTATGTATTTTTCCCCTTAACCTGCTGTTAGTCTATGAACACCACTATTTAAATTTATCCAAAAAACTAGCAATAGAATAAGATTATTGAAGGAGGTAATTGTATTTTCCTGCCTGGAAATTGAGGGCGTGCGTGTATCCTACTGGAAACAAGCCTCGCCTTTGGAGCTGGGAAATCGGGCCTTCGTGCTCTACAATCCTTTCAAGCATAATTTTTTCTCTTATATCAAGAAGCAATTGATTCAAATGGTTGAGCGGATATTTTTCCCTGCTTAGCATATGCTTTATTTTGCTTATGCTTCTCTGGCTTATCAGGTGTTTTATCAATTCTGCCGTTGTAAGGTCAACAAAATAAAACTCCTTGCCTTTTTCTTGTGTAATCTTCCTGCAATAGCTGAATTCATCCTCGATTTTCCTGTTTTTTTTGGTGAGGTCAAAAACTACCTTGTTGATACTTGCAGCTTCTTTCTTAATCGCTCTCACAAACCATTTGACATATGCTGAATCTAAGAGGCTGAGGTCATAGCTGCCGTATTTACTGTTGTATGGGAAGCCTTTGGCAAACGGGGCTGAGCTCAACTTTAGTTTTATCCCGTACGGCATCCTAATTCCTTCTGAGGCAACGAAGTCACAATTTCCAATCAGCTGCTCGAGTTGTTCCTTGTCTTCTGCGTCAAGCGCGTGGTATGTTCCTACAACCTTTAGGTTTCTGGCCAGGTCAAAGACCAGCATCCTGCCATTATTTTCCACTACATGCTCAATAGTGCTCATAAAAGAGAATGATTGAAGAATAATTTATAAATATTCCCATTATGTTATTACTGAAAAGTGTTCACATTATCAGCGGAGATGGCATAATCTATTTGTTTTTCTTTAATCTTTAGAAAACTGGAATCTTATCCTTTGCCTATTCTTTCTTTTCCTCAGGTGCCTTCTCTTCCTTCTTCTTAGGCAAGAAACCAGCCACTACCTCTACCATCTTCTTGAGGTTCTCGTTGGTTATTGGCACTGTGTAGCCTTGCATCACTACTTTGAGCTCATCAATCGAGGCAGGCATCATGTCAATGATCTTGTTGATCTGCATGTCCCTCAGCCTTGGTATTGCGAGCTTTTCTATCTCCTTGTAAAGCTCCTCTGCCTGCTTAGGCTTCAGGCTTGCGAACTCATTCAGGTACTCCTCGGTCTTGTTGCCTCTTAAGCTCAGCTCGCCATCCCTTTTTTTTATCTCAGCAAGCTCTTCCTTGAGCGCGATCATGTTGATGGATTTCTTCTCTATCAATTGCGGGTTGCTCATTCTTCGCACCTCTTCAAATGCACAGGATGGACTATCATTTTCTTTTCCTGCCCCATGTCATTGATCTGGACTTGGTAGCACGCACCTTGCTTTTTCATCACAAAGCCTACCCTTCCCTCGTACCTTGGGTGGAAGAATCCGTCCTGTACTGCAGGCTCTGTCTTCAGGATGACTCTCTCGCCTTCCTTGTACTCCTCAAGATAGCTCCTCAGGCTTATCTTTCCCCGAAGGGACTTATGCTTCTTGAGCTTGTACCTGCTCTTTCTCCTGAATGTGCTCATTCGCTTTACCATAATTCTTTGCGAATAATGGAGTCTTTTTAAAGGTTTGGTTTTTTTTAAGCGCTGGATTGTTTATGGAAAAAATATTTATACTAGCTCATGCAATAATGCTTAACGTGCTTGAAAAGATTCCGCCAAAGCGCTATGAGAACTTCTTGTGGTGGGTTATAGTCATGCTCATTGTCGCCCTTTTCCTCTTTGGCGTTTATTCCTGCCTTATAAGATAAAATTCTAAAATTAAAAAAATTGAGAACTAATATTATTATTTCTTTGCCGCTGCCGGAGCTGCCCCTGGCTTTCCACCCGCTGCTGGCGCTGCCTTCTCCTCTGGCAATACTTCGTGGATTATGAGATCTGGGATCTCGAGCTCTTCCATCTTCTTTCGTATCTCCCTTGGCTCTTTTCCTTCCATCTCCTTCATCAAGTTCTTGGCCCTGACAAGGTACTCTTCTCTCTTGGTAGCTATCTCTGCCTGGAGCCTGTTTCTCTCCTGCTCTATCTCCTTCATCTCTTCTGCAGTCAGCTCTGTCTTCTCTGATTTTATCTCCTTGTCAAACCTTCCTTCATTGACTGCCTTGATAGCATCCCTGCCGTGCATCTCCTCTACTTTCACACCCATGGAATTGCAGGTGCCGATGACTTCCTTCACTTTCTCCTTCAAGGTCTTGCCGCCGAGAGCGTCTTCTTTCATCTTGGCCACCTTGATTATCTGCTCAATCTTCATGTCTGCGATGTGGTCAAGCGGGTTGCCTGAGCCTTTTGCTATGCCAGCCTCTTTTTTTATAAGCTCAGAAGCTGGCGGAGTACCGATAGTGATATCAAATGACTTGGTAGAAGTGTCAATGATGACCTTGACTGGCACTTGCATGCCCTTGAAGCTGGCTGTCTTCTTGTTTATCTCAGCTATGACTAGTCCTATGTTCACTCCTTTAGGGCCTAGTGCTGGGCCAAGCGGCGGTGCTGCTGTTGCTTTGCCGCCTTCAACCATTACATCAACTGTCTCTTTTGCCATCTTACTGGGCAAGAAATATGAGCCATTTATAAATCTTTTTGTGCAAGCCTTTGGCGAAAGCCTTCAAAAGAATTTTTTCTTTTGAGGCTCGAAGAAAAGCTTTTAGCTTTTCTAGAGCAAAGGAACTTTGTTCCTTTTGCTCCAAAAGCCGCGGCTTTTGATAGCCTTGAGGGTGCTCAGAAACTTTGTTTCTGACACACCAAAACCTCGTCTAGGTTTTGATTGAAATCATGCGACATTCGCAAGCTTTGCTTGCTCAGCCCCATTAATCGTGTTGAAAGAAAACTGTAATTAAATAAATTAATCTAGCACTGCTTTTCTCCTTTTATGAAAGCATAGCTGCCGTCATCCTGCTTGATGAGGATGGCTGAGTAGACTATCCTCCCGTCCTTGGCGCTCTCGAAATCCTTTGACAGGCAGGATTCTTTCAATGCGCCATCATAGCGATTGCAGAGGTTCTCCTTGAAAAGCAGGTAGAGCCAGTTCTCTTCAGGAGCATTGAACTCAGTGTAGTAATGGATGTTGCTTTCAGCTGATGGCGCTGAGGCGCAGAATTCCAGGCCGCAGTCAGCCCCTCCAGAGCTGCACCAGCCCCAATGATAATAGATATTTATCTTGTTGTTGTTGTCATCAACCCCTTTTGCCTCTAGGTTTCCTCCTCTTGAAAAGTCCCCTTGTGCAGAGGTCAAGGTTATCTTTGAAGGCCCGATGCCAAACGAGTTGTCAATCTCAGAATAGGCTGCAAGAATATCCTTGTTATTCCTTTGCTCTTTCAAAAGAAGATAAGCAAAGCAAAATGCTGCAAGTGCTAATATTATGCTCAGTATTATCAGAATTATTTTGGCAGTATTGGGTTTGTTGCTAGCGCCAGGCTTGTTGTGCTTCACAAAAAAATCGTATAGGGCCTGGCTTTTAAAATCTTTTTATGCATTCTCTATTCTCATCACGTGTGTGCTCTCAGAATCAGGGCTCAAGCCCGATGTGACTATGGCCTTGTCTCCTGGCTTTACCAGCTGCCTAGCCTCTGCAAGCTTTTTTGCGTATCTCTGCATTTGCTCTGTGTCTATCTTCACATATACGGGGGTCACTCCCCAAACTGCGCTCAGCTGCCGGTATGTTTGTTCATTATTGGTGAGCGCGATTATCGGAGTCTTCATCCTGAACCTTGATATCATCCTTGGCGTGTAGCCGCTCACAGTGGGTGTGATGATGGCTTTTATTGACGGGTCATTTGATACCACAGCATACACTGCCCTGCTCATGTCGTCTGCAGGATTGCCTGGCTCCAGGTATTGCATCAGTCTTGCGCCTAGGTCAATTCCGTTGCTCCTCGCAAACATGTACTTCTCTGCCTCATCAAGAGTCTTGTTCATCATCTTCACTGCCTCAACAGGGTACTGCCCTACGCTTGTCTCTCCTGAGAGCATGACTATGTCTGTGCCGTCCAGAACTGAATTGAATATGTCTGATATCTCTGATCTTTTGGGCTCTTTGCCTGTCATCATGGACTCCAGCATCTGTGTGGCTGTGATTACAGGCTTGCCAATCATGTTGCAATCGAGTATCATGCTTTTCTGGTATCTTGGCACATTGATCACTCCAATCTCCATGCCTAAATCTCCTCTTGGGACCATGACTATATCTGCTTCTCCCAGCATTTCGCTGAAAGTGTCCATTCCGTACTGGGTCTCTGGCTTTGCACCTGATTTTATCCCTGTGCCTTTGAGATGCTCTTGCAGCGCTAGCATGTGCTCTTTGCCTAGTGTGTATGATGCGAAAATATAATCCACTCCTGTTTTTTTTAGGAATTCTATGTGTTGGGGGTCTTTTTCTGAGAAATATTCAAGGGGGATATGCACCCCTGGCACATTCACTCCTTTCCTGCTCTCGAGCATGTCGCCGTATTCGACCTGTGTTATTATGGTCTTGCCTTTGACATCGCTCACCTTAAGGCCTACTGCTCCGTCATTCACCAACAATATATTGCCTGGCTGCACGTACTGGTATAGTGTGTTAAGCTGCACTGGTATGTCGCTTGCTGGGCAGTCATTTTGCGGGCTTATCCTTATGGCCTGGTCTTTTTTCAGCGATACTTTCTCTTTCAGGTCGCCAAGCCTTATCTTGGGGCCTTCCAGGTCTGCTGTTATGAATATTTCAGGATGCCTCTCCCTGATATCGTCTATTAGTTTTTGAGCAGAATCATAATCCTTGGTATGGCTCATGTTTATCCTGAAGCCATCAAGCCCTGCATTCACCAGGTCATCTATCTTCTCATAGCTTGCCGGGCCTAATGTTGCTAGTATCTTGGTCTTGGCCATGGGATGTGGTATTGTCGGTCTGTTTATAAGTTTTACGATTATTTAACTATCACGTAGTGATAACAAAAACAAAATTAGAATAAAAAAGAACAACTAAATAATTTACTCCTCGGGCTGGCTTTCACTGTCCCTTCTTATGACCCTGACAGCATCCATCTTCAAGGTCAATGGGATAGGGACTGCTGCTTCAAGCAATTCAACCACCACTTCCTCTTTGGTCTTGTCAATCCTGGTGATCTTGCACTTCTCCCTCTTGAAAGGGCCGCTGATGATCTCCGCAATATCATTCTTCTGGATGTTGGCTTCCTTCTTGACCTGCTCAAGCATGTGCTCAATCTCCTTGTACTGGATGAGCTTAGGCAAAAGCCCCTTGGCATAGGGAACTTCAAAGGCCGCCTGCTCAGCGTCAGTCCTGGTAGCCGCCTCGATGAATATGTAGCCTCTCATGCCGTGAGGCCTGACAACAGAATACACAGCCAATTTTTTCCTTTGGGCGTTGCTCGTCAGGAAATCCACTACCTGGTCTTCACGGTTAGCAGTGGTCCTAAGGGCATAGATCTTCGGCTCAGTAGACTCCTCTGTCAATTCGCTCACTGGCTGCTCTTCAGGCTCTCTTGAAGCCCTGCCAGATTTTTTCTTTGGCTTCTTAGGCTTCTTGTCAATCAAGCCTATCTCTTCTTCCTCATCAGCACTTGCTTCTTTGATAGCAGCTTTCTCTTCTTCCTCTTCTTTTGTGCCCATGGCTGCTTTTTTCTCTTCCTCTTCCTCTCTCATCATGGCCATGAACTCGTTTTCATGCTCAGCTTTGGGTTTTTTCTTCTCTTTCTTAGGCTTTGCTTCTTCCTCTTCAGGAGCAGGTTCTGCAGCTTTTTCTTCTTCATTTATCTCAGCTTCAAGATCTTCTTTTGCCTCAGGCTCCTTGGCAACTTCTTCAGCTGGTTTGGCCTCAACAGGTTCTTCTTTAACAGCTTCTAGCTCAGGAGCAGCCTCTTCCTTAGGGCTTTCGCTCTTCTCAAGCGCGTCTTCAAGGGTTTCTGCCCCTTCTGCTTCCGTTGTATCCTTATCTTCGATCATTTCCTTTTTTTCTTCTTGTTCTTCAGTCATTATTATCGCCTATACTGTTTTATTATATCACACGTCCCCTTTTTCTATAGATGCCTAGGTTATGAACTGGTATATCATGTGCAGCACAAAGCCTATAAGCCCGATAGCCATGATTCCTAGCCCTGAAACCTTGACAATGGTAAAGTATTCTTCCCTTGTGGGCTTCTTGGTTATCCTTAGCACTCGCTTGCACTCTACCCAAAATTCACTTAGTCTCCCCCAAATTCTCATGTTTGCATCACCAAAAACATATTCTGCCTAATCAAATGAACTCAATGCCGAGCTCGTCCTCAATCTCTTTTTTCTTATCTCTAGAGTCCCCGCCGCCCCTTGGCTTGCTGCCCAGTATCTGGCTGCTCTTCACGCCAGTAACTATGAGCAGGGTCCTGATGGTGCCTTCAAGGTCCTCGGATATCTGGGCTCCCCAGATGAGCCTTGCATCCTCGTCAAGCTTCACGCTCACAGTCTCCACGATCCTCCTTGCTTCCTCAAGGGTCATGTCTGGCCCTCCAGAAACATTGATGAGTGCTCCGTTGGCCCCGCTGATGTCTACGTCAAGCAAAGGATTATTAATGGCTTTCTCCACGCTCTCAATTGCCCTGTTCTCAGTGTCGCTCTCGCCAACACCAATCAAGGCTACTCCGCCATTGCCCATTACAGCGCGAATGTCTGCAAAGTCCAGGTTCACAAGGCCTGCCTTGGTCACAAGCTCAGCGACTCCCTTGACACTGTTAGTCAATATCTCGTCAGCGACCTTGAATGCTGTGTGCAAAGGCAAGTCTGGAGCCAGTTCAAGCAATTTATCATTAGGAATGACTATGAGCGTGTCCACGACTTTCTCCAATTTCTCAAGCCCCATCACTGCGTTCTCATAACGCCTGTGGCCTTCCATGCTGAATGGCAAGGTGACCACTGCGACTGTGAGCGCGCCAAGCTTCTTCGATATCTCAGCCACTACTGGGGCGCTTCCAGTTCCTGTGCCTCCTCCTAGTCCGCAGGTTATGAAAACCATGTCTGCTCCTGTGAGCGCCTGCTTCAGGTCATGCTCTGATTCCTTGGCAGCTTCCTCACCGACCTTAGGGATGCTTCCTGCACCGAGCCCTCGGGTGATCTCTTTTCCTATGAGGACTTTCTTGTCAGCATTGCTGTAGAGCAGGTCCTGGGCGTCAGTGTTGATGGCAATGGTCTCAGCTCCGATGATGCCTACCTCGCTCATCCTGCTGACGGTGTTGTTGCCTCCTCCTCCGCACCCAACCACCTTGATAGTGGCTCTCTGCTTAGAGAGAAGCTCCTCAAGCTCTTCGTCAATGATGTTCTTTCTCCTGGACTCACTAGCCTCTTTGACTCCTTTTCCAACTGCCAATTTACCAACACCTCCGTGTCAGGATAATGACTTTTAATATCCTTAAGGGTATTACTCCTTTTCCTTAGGGTTAATCACTGAGGAATGAAATTTATAAATCTTTCTTTTTCAGCGCCGCAGGCCAAATATTTGTTTTTTATTGCTAACCTGACAAGGTTTTTGTGGTCCTCACGCGCCGGACAGGCTTATTCAGCCTTTTTCTCTTCTTTCTCCTTCTTAATCTCTTCCTTGAGCTCTTTTTTCACTTCCTGCTTGGTCTTGAACTCCACGTGCTTCAAGCCTGCAAGATGCTTTATGCTCTCAGACAGCCCGTCAATTATCTCCTTGGGAGGAAGCCCTGTCTTCAATGTGATCACTCCTTTATCGTCAGCGATGTCAATGTTCTCAAAAGGCACGCCCATGAGCTCTAGCAAAGCCTTGGCCTTCTCCAAAGGGTCAATGACCATTCTCTTGACATCGACATCATACACCAAGTCCTTGCTTGAGAGCGGATGGTTGAAGTCAACAATGACTCTTCCACCACTCACGCTCCTGACAATGCCGAGGGTTCCGTCAACATTCACTTCTAAGCCTACGAAAGGCTTTACCTGGTCTTTTGCAAAAAGATTCATAGGGATGAGCTTCAATAGCTTGGCGCTCTTCTTGCCAAAGGCGTGCTCAGCCTTGACCTCGAACGTGTACTTGCCAGGGTTCTTGCCCATGAGTGAGTCATCGAGCCCTGCCACCAGCTGCTTCTCACCTATGCAGATTATGACTGGGCCGTACTTGTATTTTGAATTGAAGATCTGGCTGTCCTTTGCAACCTGCTCTGATGTTGTGTCAAACACTACTTTGTCGTCCTTGATCCTGCCTGTGTAGTCAAGCTCTATGAAATCTCCTTTTTTAATCATGCATTTTCACCTTTGTTATTTTATCCGGCGCCTGCGGCCAAATCATCATTTTCGTTAACGTTTTTGTTAATCTTTCTGTGGTTCTCAATCGGCGGACAGCCTTATTGTTCCTTAATCCTCTCCAACCTAGCTCAAGTTTTTTTTCGTGCTAGAAACTGGCCACTTTGATTAAAAGACTGGGCGTATTGTATTTAAATGTTTTGTTTTTTACTCTTAAGGATCTACTTGCCTTTAGACATTATGTCCCTTATGGCTTGCTCTATCTTGGCGCTCATGTTATAGCCTTTTTCCTTACAGAACCTTTTGAAATTCACGGCTAGTGACTCGTCTATGGTGAAATTAAGCCTGGCTTTGCTCCTTATCTTTTTTGTATCCTCAAACTTCATCAGAGTTTCAAATACTGCAGAGTCACGTTTCCTTATTTCATTCGCCTTTTGCAAAAAACTATTTGATTGCATCTTTAATCAGCTCCTCTATCTTGGTTATGCTCGTCATATTTTTTAAAATTATCTGCTTGATGAGCTTGACAACCTTATCATTATAGGTGGTGTGGCCTTGGAATTCCGCATAAGCCTTGATTAGCAGTGCAGCAGTCCTTTTGTTGCCTTCCTCGAAAACGTGGTCGACGAGTATTGCTCTCACAAGCCAAGCCAGTGCCTTGGTCCAGTTGTCAGTCCTCTTGGCATACCCTAGGGCGAAGTCAAGGCTTGCCTCATTATGGAATCTGCTGTTCTCAAATTCCTGGTTCAAGGCCAGGATGTCTTTTTTGGTCAGGGAAAAAGTCATTTTTCTAATACACACGTGTGTGTATAAATGTGTATAGATATTTAAATGTTTTGTTTTTTCTTCATGTCCTCAACAGTCTTCTTGAAGGCATCTATCTGGGGCTGGGTCAGGTTGCCGTACCTCAAGCAGTTTATCTTTATCGCCCTTAAGAATGAGTTCTGCTCGTAGAACTCCTCAGGGATGTCAAGCAGCTCTTTTAGCTTCGGGTCAGTTACCTCGCCTTGCATGTCTTTTTTCTCGCACTCATAGCAGACTATAGGCCTTCTCTGCTTCCAAGAGGATACAACAACATAATTAGTCTTGCACCTTTCGCATTTCTGCTTGAACTTGACTGCCATTTTAGAGTTGAAGCTTCCTGGATTTATAAAGAATGCTTTTTTTGTTTTTAGGGCTATCCTGCATTTAGGATTTGGCCAAAGGAATCTTCCTGACAAAGCGCTCCCAGTAAGGCTCTAGCTTGGTTTCATCATTCCAGCAAGGGATGAGCCCTAGCTGCTTGACGTATTTGCTGCTTGTAGGCCCTACCAGGCAAAGAGTTGCATCGTCACGTGCATAATCCTTGAATATCTCTAAGATTGATGGCGCCTGTATCTGCCAGGCATAAGCATAGAATAAGTCAATATCTTTAATGTTTATGTTGTTTTTCTTGTAGGCGTCTTCTGTGAACTTTGGGAACAGCAGGTAATCTGCAGGGTTGTTGCTGCCAGAGATCTTGTTCTCAGCTTTCACTGCAAAGCTTTTGCCGCTTATCCTTTTTCGCATATGGCCTTCAGGGCGATAATCTCCCTGGCATGCCTTGAATCCAATACCTTCAGGCATGAGGTCCTTGCACTTGAATGCAGCTTCCCTTGCTATGTCCACAAGCCCTGGCTGGAGCTCTATGCTTACCACATTATAGCCTCTGTGAGCTAAGTAGATCCCTGAGCGGCCATCTCCCCCTCCCATGTCAAGCACTCTCTGGCCTTGTTGCATGTAGCCATCTCTTTCTCCGTGCTGGATTATGTTCTCAAGCTGGTAGATGTCTAGAGACACAAATGATTCATTAGCTACTGCTTTTGAGCCTTTGCAAGCTTCCTCTATCTGGCGCTTGGCACTTAATATCTCATCCATTTTTATTACCTTGATAATGATTTTATTGCCCTTGATAAGTTTTCCTTTGCCCTGGCTTCGTACTTGACTTTAAAGTGCTCTGTGTAATAAAGCTCTCCTCTCTCTGCCTTGTCAAGGAACCCTTGCAGGATTTCTATCCTTCTCTTCCTGAAGACAGCAGGCTCAACATATTCATATTCCTTCTGTATGTTCCTTTCGTATTCATCATAAGCCTTTTCATCCTTGCCAAAGATAGCGAGGTCAAGGTCTATCATGAATTTCTCGTCAATGCTCTTTGGAGCGATGTTGTGCTTGGTGACCATGTTCAAGTCATAAACTTTCTGAGAGAACTCGTCGCAAAGCAATGCTTCCTTGCACAGCCTCTTTGCGAATTCTGCACTCTTCTCCTCATTCACCCTGGACTTCTCAGCATAGACCATGTCATGAGTCCAGATTGAGAACTCGACTGCATCAGCGTCTTGAAGCTCATGCCTTATGTCATAATAGTCATTGAGCATGCTCACCACGTGCTGCAGTGAGTGGTAATGCCTGTGGGGCTTAAGCAGCTCATCCTTTAGCCTCGCATACACATCGTCGTATTTGCCGTCAGCCCCTATCCTGTTCCACAGGCCCATGAACCTTAATTCTCCGTAGATGTCAATCTTTTTTATCATATCATCAAATACTTTCTCAGCATTCATCGGGTCAGAGCCATCAGAGTTCTCCAGCACCCATGTCTGGCCGTGGCTGTGCTTCTCTATTTCTTTTTCAAGTATGGATTTTTTCTGCTCAAAGTTGAATTGGCTGGCTATTCTTCTCTCAATCTGCTCAGGTGTGAGGCCTCTTTCTTTCATCCTCCTTTCCTGGCTTTCCTTGTCAGCGTGCAGTAAGATGGTATTGTTGTTGCACATGTATCCCCTGTCTGCTTCAGCTATGAGTGCTGCATTGAATATCATAAGCCCTTTCTGGTTGAGCAGCTCTCTTCGAACTCTGACTTCCATTGGCAGCTCCATAATCTCGTCAAGCTGCTTTAGCTTGCCCTTGTCATTGAATACTATCTCACCTAAAGCTTTCCTGTTGATGGTGCCGTCAGGGTTTTTCACTTCTTGGCCGAATTCATCTGCTATCCTCTCCCTTATTGCTTGGTATTTGGGCTCCTTTAGCGCCCCAAGAATATCATGTCCTATCTTGTCCAGGTCAATGTCATGCACGGGTATTCCTCTCTTCTCCCCTATTTCAACTAGCTTTCTGGTGATATATGACTTGCCAGCAGCTACTTCGCCTGTCAGGCCTATGCTGTATTGCGATGAGACTCTTGCTTCCACTGCTTGCTTTACATGCATCGGGACGTATTTGTGGGTGAAGCCTTGGGCCATCTGTATCAGCTTGACGTTTGTAGAGCTGATGTGGGCCAGTTCTTTTTTTGCCTTGAAGTAGCGGGTCTTGATGCCAGGCACCTGGCTGTCCCCGACTATTTTTAGCTGTTCTTCTAATTCCTTATCCTTTTCATCCCTGATGCCTTTGACTATGTCATCTATGATGTATTCGTAAGCATAATCAACTGCTAGCCCTTTGAAAGATATGACCTCAACATTAGCCAGCCCTTCCAGTGATTTTCTTGCAAGCTCCAGCTTCTCGTCCTCACTGAACAAATACCCTCCTTTTTTGCTTGCATTCTCAAGAATGCCTACTTTGACATGTCCGTACTTTTTAGAAGCTCTTGTGATGATATCTATGTGGCCGTTCTGTATGGGATCTGCAGACAGTGGCATTAGAACTGTCTTTTTCTTGCTGTTTGCAAACAAGTCAATTACTCTTTCTTTCAGGTCTTTTATTTTTTCTCGCATTTAGCACCTAAAAAGGCTTGTGTTGGAGTGGTTATTTAATGCTCGCATATGTTATGTATATGAAAAAACGTTTTTATATATAAATATTTGCTTATTAACTACTAATTAGAGGTGACAGAAGCGAAATATTTATAAGTCGTGGCGGCTTTGCCTTGTCCATGCCAAGGAAGAAAAAAGAAGAAGATACTCCATTTGATGAATTCACTAAATCTATACAGAAACTGCCATTATCTTACCAAAGGAGGATAGTCGCTCCTCTAGAGAAAATAGTCAAGCAAGATGAAGCTAAGCAAGCACATGAATATCTTGAATCAATAAGCAATGGTCCAAGACTAGTTACGCACATAGATGAGGACGGACTTGTGAGTGCCATAATGATGGTAGCTGCCAACCCAAAGAAATATGCAGAGATAGTCTACACAGATTATCGGCCACTCAATGCAGGCAGCTTTACATTTCTATTGACAGATGATGTTGTTGATCTTCCCCAGCCACGCAACCCTATCTTGGATGAGAAAGGAGAGCCTGTGAAGAATAAGGATGGAGTGGTGTTTGAGGAAGTTGTGACTAACTTCTGGGCAGACCACCACGAGACAGGCAAAAGAGGAGAGTATGCTGGAGAGCACCTCTATGACCCAAAATCACGCTCATGCAGCTCACTGCTATACAAGCACTTCATGAAAAAAGAGCCTTCTTTCAAAAGATTCAAGGAATTAGTAGAAGGCACAGACATAGTGGACTCAGCAAGCTACAGGACAGCAGAAGCACCCTATGATATGGGAAACCCTGGAGTGCTACTCAGATTATTCCTAACCAATGCTAAAGGGCAGAAAGGAACATCCCCTGGCTTTCGGGAGAAACTCATAAGGGAAGCAGCAGATGAGGACAACGACTGGAAAGAAGCAGTGTATAGCCCGGTAGTAAAGGCCATAGCTCAAGATGCCCTGGCACAATTCGAGATATACAGGCAATACATCAAGCCCTTCATCACAAGCGAGCACGGAGTGACCATCAAGATGGAAGAGAAAGTAAGGGCAAGAGGGCTGGGGATAAAAGACAGGTACTACGCCCACACAGCCTACCCCGAGAATATGTTTGTGCTAGACGTATGGTCAAACATCGGCGGAAGGACTTACAGCATCGCGATGTCAGAGAACATGCTGCACAAAGACAAAGAAGGAAACCACCCAAGCAAATTAATCCTAGGGGAAGAGTTAGGAGCAATAGTTGAGAAAGTCATAGGAGACACAAATGCAGGAGGCCACAAAGGAATAGGCGTGTGCACCACAATACCAGCAAGCAAGAAAGACGAAGTAGTCAAGGCATGCAAGGAGTTGCTGTACGAGGAGACGAAGAGACTGGGAGCTTATTGAGGATTGAAGATGAGAGGGCTAATAGGACTATATCATTTAGATAGAAACCTCGGTAGGCTTGTTGAATTTGTTGATTCAAGATTCGGAACCCCGGAGTCTCTCATGCTGGAATTGCCAGTTGACTGGAGAGAGCAAAAAGACCGACTAACAACTCCAAATTATTTCTACACATTGGCAAAGGAATATGAATCAAGAGGCTCTAAAATAATTGCCGGAGACCGAAACAGGAATCTTGTTGGGCCCGTCCTATCTGTAGAATTTCTAGAACTGGAAAAACAAATAAGAACAGGCGAATGGCATCCGAAAGATATGAAAGAATGGTCAAGAGATTTCTTTTGTGTGTTAGGAGAGCCATTAAGATACAAAGCCCATGCTAAAGCCAGTCTATTATCATCTGCAAAGCGTTTGGAGAGGAATAAAGGGTTTCTAGAAGCTTTCGACACCGAGAATCCTCAACTTACAATTATAGGGGACGCACATGCAGAATACCTAAAATCCCAAAGGACAGAAACAAATTATATTCATTTTATGATTGATTCTCCACAACATCGTTTGCTGCACATGCTGGATAGTATCTTTTGGAGAAAAACTGCATATGATACTCTGCAGGTTTCGCCATGTTCTAAAAAAAGATATATGCCCCCGCCGGCAGGCAAAAATTCTTGATTATTTTTGAGCCGCCGGTGTCATCTTCGCTTTGCTCAGATGCCCCCGCCGGGATTCGAACCCGGGTTACTGCCTTTCTTCAATTGGTTTTGCTCCAATCGTGAGAGGGCAGTGTGATTGTTCCCGCAAGGGAACCAAGGAAATTCTTCGATTTCCCTTGTGCCGGACTACACTACAGGGACTGTTTCACATTCCCTGAATATGCCGGCTGCGCCGTCATACTGCAGAACATGAACGTTCTGCGTATGCTGGCTTCGCCATCATACTACAGGGACACTTGAAAATAATCTATTGCAAGAGTGCTCAGTTGCTCCTGCAATTAATAAAAAAGTGAGCCCAGAGGGGTTCGAACCCTCGACCACTCGATGTCTGTCAAACCGCCGTTTGAAAAACACAAAACGGAAGTCTTGCTAAGAGTCGAGTGCTTTTGGCAAAGTATGTTCCCATAGCTTTTCTACCGCTGAGCTATGAGCCCACTATTTATACGCTCGTAGATTGAGATTTCATTTAAATATGTTTCTACAAATTAGTATAAGACAGAAATAACGCATAATTTATATACTGGTTCTGTTATTACAACTGTTATGATAAAACTACCAACAAGAGAGCTCATCTTAAGATGGAAAAAAGAAGGGAAGACACAGCAAGAAATTGCGGCCTTAGCAGGTTGCAATCAATCATCCATTAGCCGACTGATTGCAAAGTACAAGCAAACAGGTGATGTGAAGAATCTGCCACGAAGTGGCAGACCAACGCCACTAACAAAAAATATGCTTGCCAAACTCAAAAAAGAGTTCGCTAAAGAAGCAAGAGCAGCAAACAAAAAGTTTTGCTCCATAGATGCAAAACAATTCTCAAAAAAAATTGAGAATAAAACCCAAAAAAAATATTCTGATAGGCACGTAATGAGAATTCTTCACAGAATTGACTTTTCGAGGATAACCCCCCGCAGTCAACACATAAGAAATGACCCTGAAAAGATTGCTGAGTTTCGTGATGAGTTTAAAAAAAACTCGAAAAGGAGTATTTGGGTTATGAACTTATCGCAATAGACGAAGCCAGCTTCCAACTAACAACAACTTACAAAAAGATTTGGTATCCTCGAGGAGAAACTCCTCGAGCAGCATTCTTTTGGAGCAATAAAAAGCTCATAACATTCGGAGCACTAACAAGCGATCATAAATTCTTTTATGACTTCTACGATGCACAAAATAGCATGACATTCATGCACTTCTTGAGAGAATTATTCCAAAAAATAGACCAAAAAAAGAAGTATGTTTTAATACTGGACAATGCGGGATTTCATAAAACAATCTGCGTAAAAAATATTCTAAGAGAATATTCTCACAAAATAAGCGTGGAATACATCCCACCCTACAGCCCCGAACTAAATCCTATTGAAACTTGTTGGAAAGTAACCAAAAACTCCGTAACAAAGTCACAGCATTTTCTAACAATAGACGATATGCAAGAAGCTTTGGAAAATTTCTGGGCTGAACATATTTTCATGCAGAAATTCATGCGTTACTTATGTCACTAACTAAACCCGTTAGTTTTTCAGAAACTGCAAATCAGAGATTTGCTTGTTACTGAAGCTTTGGCTTCAGAACCTCAAAATCAGGGATTTTGAAGGTTACTTTTTTATCTTATGCTCCTCCTTGGTCTTGAACAGCAGCCAGTTGTTAGGGCCTGCCTTGCCAAACTTCAGAAAAGTATCCCCGCCCCCGGATTTACTTAGATTCAGCGCCTGTAATAGATGTTGTTAACAAATATCTCGAATTCAGATGTTCCGTCAGATTCATGCTCCATAAGAGCCTTGGTCGTGTAGTTGTTGATCTTGAACTTCACGCTGTCCTGGGTTATGATGAGCGGAGTGACTGTTACGGTGAAGCCTTCGCTGCTACCGGTGCTTTCATCGCCCGCCAAGTCATATGTTCTGCTTTGCTCCTCAGCAATTGTTCGCTTGACAAAAGAGCTCCTCTTGAAAAGGAGATAGAACTCCACCTCGCTAGGCCTGGCTGTTGAAATATCCTCTGTTCCAGTGGCTGGTTGCTCGCTGCTCTCTTCTTCTGCCGGCAGTGTTTCTGTCTGCTGCTCTTCTGCTACCTGGCTTGCTTCTGGCTGCTCTTGAGGGATTGGGTTTATTTCTACCCGTCCTTTTTCTGTTTCCTCAACTGCTACCTGTTCTTTACCCTCCTCATTATTGCTCTTAGAGCAAGAGACCATGCTAAAGGCTATTGCTAGCATAAGCATACATAAAATTACTAAACCTATTTTGATTTTATTTTTCGCGCTCATCTTTCTTCAAATACAATGAGAAATTGAATATCTTCAGGACTTTTATCACATCTTCCTTTTCAACCTTGTCCTTGAGCTTCATCCTGGCTGCTGCCTTGGCCATATTCATTATGCCAATGACCATTCTCGGGCTTATTTCCACAATGAACTGGTCTTCATCCTTTTTCACATCAGACACAAACCCTTGCATAAGGCTACTCAAGCTCTTGTCAAACTCCACATTCTTGCTGAGAGCATAAGCCACGTATTCTTTTATGAAATGCTTGTCTTTCTCTGTCACTGATTTTTTCTCTCCCTTGATTATGTTATCGGTTATCTTGAGGAATTCTTCTGTGCTGGGCTTTCTTATCAGGAACAGTAAGTGGAATCTGCTGAGGAGCGCAGGGTCAAATGGTATTTGCTGCTTTAGCACTTCTGTTGTCCTGCCAACAAACCTTTCTCCTTCTGGATTGGCTGTGGCAAAAACATTCACATTAGCATCAAGCTTGAGGTGGGAGTCTGCCTTGTCATAGGTTATGAAGCCTTTTTCCATGGCATTAAGCAGTCCTGCCCTGTCTGCAGTCTTTAGAAGGTTTAGCTCGTCAATGCAGGCAATGCCGTTATTAGCTAATGGCAGGAGGCCTTTTATAATCTCTTTGCCAGGCACCGCCACTGTAAGCCCGGCTTTGCTGGTCCCGCTTCCGAGGCCAAAGCTGCTTATGGGAGCAAAGTCAGCTATGCTTCTCAGTATGTCTGTCTTGCCTGTCGCGGGATCTCCTAAAAGCAGTATGTGAACTTTTTCTTTTGCAAACAGCTGGATTAAGCCTGCTCTTTTCACCTCTTCCATGCCTAATATATTAGGCGCTATCAGCGGCAGTATCTTTTCTTCTGCACTGGTTGAAAACTCAGCAAATACTTTTTCCTTGCCAAGCATCACAATCCTGCTGTTGATCTCCTCGACCTTGTTCTTGAAAAAGCTGTCAATAACATTACAGGCTACCATCAGGTATTTTGAGCTGGCCATGAGCCCTGGGCTGGTGCCAAAGTCAGCCTCTGCAAACCTGGCCTTGTGGCTTTTGAGCATGGCTTCTAGCTCTTTTATCTCTTCTGGCTGCAGCACATCCTTCACCATCTCAATCCTTGCTTTGTCTTCCTTGCTCAAGGGTATGAGAGCTGTCCAGAAGCTTCCGACTTTTCTCTCTTTTGATATTGGAGCCTGAGTTTCCTCTTCTGGTTTTTTTGGCGCTGCTTTCTTTTTGATTTCTGCCATGAGTTAATGATAATATAAATGGGTATAAATAATTAACTATAATGAGATTAGTAGAGTAGTGGCATCATCGGCTTCAAAAAATATTTAAACTCGATTAACAAACTTATTATTCGGGCATAAAAAGGGGTGTTTTATTTTGCTGCTGAAAAAAGCTGAGAAGGATTTGGAGTCAGAGATTTCTATTCTTAAGAAAAAGGCTGATAGGCTCGAAAAAGAGCTTGAGAGGCTTGAGAAGATTGAGCAGAGCCTTGCTGAGCATGAGATCATTCAGGCCAAGAAAGTGGCGGACATGAACAGGATAGAGGAGAATATGCAGGGGCTTGTGCCTAGGGAAGAATTTGAAGGGGTGAAAAAAGAGCTGAAAAGGCTTGAGGAGCATGAGGCTTTGCTCGCTGAGAGCTCCAAGTTCATGAGAGAGGTTGTGAGCGAGGTTGGCAAGATAAAAGAGTCGCACAAGCTTACCCGCGGCCAAGTCATGGCTAGGGACCAGGTAAGCAAGAGCGAGTGCGAGGAAAGGTTCAATGCCATTAAGCAGGCTTTAGAGGAAGTGGAGCATGTCCGTAACCTGCACAAGCGGAAAGCAGACCGGGACGAGGTTGCTATCCTGAAAAAGGAATTGCATAATCGCCTAGGTGAGATTGAATACCAGAACAAGCTCATAATGAAGTATTTGAAGCGCGTTGATGAGGCTCTTCAGAAGAAGCTTAATTTATAGCTTCGTAATATTCTGTTAATTTACCACTAAAAAATAGTAAATTTTATAAAGAACATCGCTTTTTCTCTCGGTAAGATGAAAAAAGACGTGCTTGCCCTGACCAACGCGATAACAGACATCTTCATAGAGGTCTCAGACCAGGAGCTCAAAGAGCTAGGGTTCAAGAAAGGCGTTGTTAATGACAAGGAATTATTCTATGCCCATCCTGACTTCCAAAGATTAGAAAAAAGCGCAGTGAAAATAATTCCGGGAGGCTCACCAGCCAATGTAGCTCATTCTACTGCAGTCCTAGGGCTCAAATCTGGCCTTGCAGGAACAGTGGGAAATGATGAGCTAGGAAGAGAGTACAAGAGAGATGTTAAAAAAAGCGGGCTTGAAAATCTTCTTGCAACAGGAAATGGGCGAAGCGGAGTATGTTATATCCTAGTAACGCCCGATGGAGAAAAGACACCAGTGCCTGACATTCGAGTTGCGAAAAAATTCAGCTTTGACAAAAAAAAGTTACTAGAATACAGCATATTCCACACCTCAGCATACGAGCTCATAACCAATCCTGGCTTTGTGCTAGACATCATGAGAGATGCAAAAAAGAAAGGGCTAGAGCTAAGCTTTGACCTTGCAGACCCAGCAATACCCAGGATAATCAGGAAAGATATCAATGAAGCTCTCGGACTTGTTGATTATCTCACTCTTACAGAAAAGGAGCTTGAGTCATACACAGGGCTTGACCAAGAGAGATCAATAAGAGAGCTGCAAGGAAAGCATAAGATTCTTGCTATCAAGAAAGGAGAGCAAGGCTCTGAGATAATCACTCCAGATGCAAGATACAAAATCGACAGGGTTCCAGTCAATGTCATCAACACCACAGGAGCAGGAGACACTTATCTTGCAGGGATTCTTTACGGAGTGCCCCAAGGCTGGCACCCAAAAGATTGCGGCAGGATGGGAAGCTATGTTGCAGCCCAGGTCTGCGGCCAAGTGGGAGCAAGGCTTTGCAGGCTTCGATGAATTCACAATAGAAATATTACTCTAAGCTGGTGCGGTTAAAGTCTTTCGTAGCGCGCTCACACAAAATATGGCCCCTCGTGTTCTGGCGCATGTTGTTTTATATCTTCTATTACCGTAGGTTCGCCAGGCGCTACTTTTAACCGCACCCGAACCCTAAGTCTGTTATCCCGAAACTGGTTTACATCACGAAACTACTTTACATTTGTTAGTTCTTGCCATACTTCGTGTGGGGTTTTGTAGTTTAGGCTCATGTGAGGCCTTGCTTCGTTGTAGTGC